>Ga0315915_1003740_pt1 | contig 19272 bp, 11 predicted proteins | sample MpolbnodulesMG_FD_207738 | JGI IMG/M metagenome (GOLD analysis project Ga0315915, IMG submission 207738) | Medicago polymorpha root nodule microbial communities from Los Angeles, California, United States - branched nodules | ecosystem: Host-associated > Plants > Roots > Nodule | place: USA...
TTCATTTTGTTGCCACTGTGTATGTGATTTGATTAGATTAAACTTTGGTTTTGTTTGTGTTCTAATTTCCCTAATCACTTCATTTTTTGGTTTTAGGTCTAACTATTCATGTGTGTACAAATAGGTTGATAACATGCATTTTAGATAGGTAAACTTTAGCTTTAATTTCTGATATACCTTTCTCATTTCATTCTTTTGTTTTCCTGACATCTGAGATACTTGAGATAATAGCTAATATGCAAGTCAATTACCTTTCTCATTTACTTTTGTTTATCTGACATTTGAATTTTCTTAGTTTAGATTCACATGAGATAATAGCTTTTTGATAAACTATGTGTCTTAAAATACTTGGTCTAGCTTTTTTAGTTCATATTATGCATTTGGAACTTTTAATGATCGGTATTGTTTCCTTGATAACAGACTATTAGGACTGAATATGGGGTAGGAGCTAACAGGTTTCTTCAACTAAGGTAAATTAGATCGTAGATGGGATGCTTATAAGTGTTCTTCAACTTATTTTAATCAATTGTTATCTAAAGTTGGCTGTCATGACTAAAATATCTTATATCTATTGAAATTTAAATCTTTGAGTTTGAAACTGACTTATCAAACTCAAGGGACTACTGGCCACCGTGAAACTGACATACCAAAACCTACTAAAATTGATGAGTAAGTGAAACTGAGGTCTAAATCAACTTTCTTAGTTTCCAAAGATGTTTATTATTTTGTTCCAATTACTCTCTGTCTGGATATGCAAGACAAGTTCTTTTGAATAAAATATATAATGACATATTTTAATTCAATTGTTAATCTCTGGTTTTGTTTGGTGACAAATTTTATGCATCAAGTTTGAAAGAGTTCAAGTAAATGACACTAGAGAGGCAATCAAACTGAAGGTATAATCATGGTTTTTAATCATGGCTTGAAATTTATTGTTAAACTACTTTTTGGACTCTATATTTTATATAATTTCCATATACGTGTGGCTACTTCTTGCCGATGAGTAGTTTTGTTATTTCAGATTCCAAAAAAAATCTATGCATGTAGTTTAATTTCGTATGAATTTGAAAATGACTTATCAAACTCTTGGGACTACTAGAAACTGTGAAACTGACTTATTGAAACCTATTTGAAACTGATGAGTATGTATAAGCCTAGAAAAGTTAACAATTTACATCCCATGTTCTAACCTTACATGTATGTGTAACTGATCACTTATTAAGATCATCAAATATGAATTTGGTTATGTGAAATTGTCATATGAAACTCATGAGTATTTATAAGCCTAACAAAGTTAACTATCTCACATCCCATGTCCTTATTTAAAAGGTTTTAATTTGAATGTTTGTGATTTGCATTGAGTTGATCAACTGAGTTTAGAATTTTTTACCATTTTCTTGAGATTGCGATTTAGCCAAAAAAATTAAATATTTGCATAATGTTGAAGTTCAAAATTTGATCTAAATATGACTCTTTCTTTTGGTTTTTTCTTTGATAATTTTTGTGTCTGAATATTTTGCTATAAAAGGGTAGTCTTTGATTGAATATAATTGTACACACATCTGAAAATAAACATCTCTGTTACACACATGCACATTGTGCACGCTGCTCTGTTAAATAACAAAAGTCCAACTTAAAGAGAAGTTACTATAATTTTTCAATGCATATAGCAAGATAGGTAGATCTTAAAAGTGATTCTTACAAAAATTAGCTATAAGATTATTTTTTCTATCATTGTTGAGAACCATGTTCTGTTTTAGTTATTTAGTATCTTTATTCTTTTAGCCATTTTAACTAAGATGCATATTTAACTCTTCAAATATGTTAGATAGGTAACATGTTTTTTTTATTCTTTTCATTCTTTTTTACATGTAGTTGTAGGTAACACTGTCATTGATTCAACAAAGGCTTAATATTTCAATTTTTTTATAGAGTATTATAGAACTATTACCATTCAACTGAGGCATACTTTTTGAATTTATTTAGCCTTTTCTTTGGAAATATTAAGGTTCAACTAAGGATTAATAGTGAGAAGCTTTGTTGCTTCGATCTCTTAAGATTCAACTAAGGTTGCATATTTGAAATACCCAAGAATGTAGTTTGAACTATTGAAGTATTTACAAAATTCACTGTTGAAATACCCAACAGGTTTTAATTGGACAAATCTATTTCATAGTTTGTTGTTTGGTTCTTTGTTGGTGACCTATCTATTCAAATTGATGAGTTTGTTGTAACATGACTAACCAGTTTTGACAAAATACTATGTAGGAATTGGCCATTGAGGGAGATGTTACTATTGAAAAGGGAACCAGACTTGATGATGTTGGTTCATCATCAAAAAGTGGCTCTCATGATGAGAACTAATTTGAAGTCCTTTTGATTTGTAACAAGATATTTCAATTTAAATTATTGTCTATTTTTTCTTTATTTTCATAAAGACAATAACATTTGATTTATCTATGAATTGTATAATATGTTTTTAATTTTGTTATATGTTCAAAGTAAACTTTATCAACACCACAATAAAACTTTGTTTGCCCGTGCGTTGCACGGATGGTATGTTCAGAAATATAATTGTTAACTCGACAAAAAATTGTTGTTAGCCCGTGCGTTGCACGGGTGGAAATACTAGTATATTCACGTACAAGGATATCAAGGACTTGAAGATGAGTTAACATTTGTTGAATATATTTTGCGGAAGGGGCTTGTTTTACGATGCTTATTTTTGTTGATATTTCAATGGATATAACGAACAAGTACCGTTCTATTAAAAGATTAACAAATATATCGAAGGGCTCTGTGGCTTGCCAACTTAAATTTGACGCAGATGGGTCTCTTGAAATGAGTATAATGAATTTGTTTTAATGAATTTTGAGTTGAAAGTGACATTACAGTTTCGGAAATGAGTATAATGAATTTGTGTTTTTACAGGCTGTAATGCTCAACTCGAAACCCCCGAAGTATCCAAATTTTATTTGATTTAGTTATTTTCTCATTATAATTTCTAATTGGGATTAATATCGTACTCCTTCAATGTATACTGCTATTTAAAGTTTTTGGTTGATTAGAGTTTCATTGTCACCTATGTTATGTATCTATTCAACTGTGTCAAAAATAAGCAATCAATTTTGATGTTAACCAATTCATGGGAAATTTGAGTACAAAATTTACACAAACTTTGTTTCATTTGAAAGTTGTTTGTGTTAGACTGACACATAGCTATAGGTTAAGGCCTCAGTTTTGTTCTTTAACAAGGGAAAGTGCACTTTGATGTATCTACATCACCTTTGTCAATGAAACACTGTTATAATATGGTTATGATCTTTTTGTTCATGAAATTTATAGATCTTCTAGAAAACGCAAAATAAGTGAAAACGTTTTCATGTTTTATAAATATTGAAGAAAAAAGGCCAACGTATATGGCATTTGCATACATTCAACCGCAATCCATTGTTTCTTCAGATGAAATTTGAGAAATTATATTATAGTATGATTTTTTTGTCATTGACAATAGTAGAGAGATACTGAGTACATATTATGTAAGCATATTTTCTTTTGCTTAAAAGGAAAATAATGTAATTTACATCTGTTAGGATTATAGAGAAATTTTCCCCCTCTTAATATATTGCATGGTTTAGCAGGTTGTTGGGAACAACACATTTGACCTTTTCCCCTCCCTCCCCTTCCTTTTTTTGTTAATGTTTTTGATTGCATGAGTGATGCATTTGTTTGGCTTTAGCAGTAAAATTAATTTAGATGTTAAGGAATTATTTGGGTTGTATTAAACTCTATGGGATTTTGAATAACATTTTCCGCTATATGTTTGGCAGTGTGCATTTGGAGCGTCGTGATTTCTTAAGCTGGCAGCATCATCTTTGGTCATATGCTTGGGGCTTCAGTAAAAAGAGAAATTGGGAGCAAACGAACAAATATGTATTTTGCAATTCAGTTAGTTTGTATTTTTGGTTGGCTATAATATCAAGATTCAAGACACGGTACACAAAATGCCATCATTGTTATTGGATTTTGTTAGAAGTCAAAATCTGTTGCTTAGATGGCATAAGAGTAATGATATTTGTTAACCATTTTAGGACAACTCTCTCATACTTTCATTATGTCTTTACTCTCTCTTCACCTCTATTGATTTGTCTACTAAAAAAAGATAAGGTTGCTTGAAAAGTTATAACAAAATTGTTGTACAAATATCATTAGTTAAATGTTTTTGTATTCCAATATCTTTGCAAAAAGACACCAAGAGGATGCCACTAAATAATATCTGATCTGATCCGCTTCTTAGATGGTCTTGCAATCTTGTAATAATGCTATAAATCATTAGTTCAGGGAAGGGAGATCAAAACTTGAGAAGTAATCATGTGAAGGCATTGAATTGCAATTCCAAGCACTGTTTGAAAACTACTACTGCAATTAATTAACTTGGATTTTTGTTCAAATTATTTTCAATTTTGCACACAATGCTTACTGAAAAGGACATGTAATATTTATCATGACAATGGAAAGGGAAGGTTTAGAAGCCTCTAACTATGAATCAAGACCACAGAATACATTCAGAAGGAACTCTCATGCTCCTGCATTAGCCGTTGTGGTTAGATTTCCATTGATTTACTTATATTTATTCTAAAAACCTTGATAATCATAATAAAAGTTACATTGTGATTTGACAATATTTTTTAAGCATTCATGTCTAGAACTTCAATGACTACCATGAACAAGACTATGTAAAGGAAATCAAATTCTTGAAATCAAAATATGGAGCAAAATAAAGTTTAAATTTGAACCTCAAGATTCCTACCATATACATAATAAGCCTAATATAAACGGTGACATTACTCAGCTGTAGTCATTAACAAGTGACTCCAAAGCCAATAATTAACGGTGACAAATGAGGTTTTTCAATGACTTTCCTTTGCACACAAAAAACTCCAATAAAAATTTTCAGTTTACTAAGTCTTGATATTGAAATGCAAAATACATATTGTATGTTTTGCCTGAAATGTCATCTTTTTGATGAAGCGCCAAGCATCTACCCAAACAAGATTCTGCCAGCTTCAGGAAATCATTGCACTCCAAACGTGCACTGCCAAACATATAGCAGAAAAAGTTATTCAAAGCCTATAAAATTTACTATCAACAAGACTATAAAAAGAAGAATCTTCAAATACCTAAACTATCTGCTAAGATGAGATACAGAAAATCACCAAGTCGCATAATTTCATTCTATATGCATAATAACGTTTTACAAATAATATTCATATGATCATCACTTACTATAATAATTTGAATCAGTTAAGTTATCTAATCACCAAGACAAAGCAAGTTGAGATAAAGAATCTCAGACTATACAATGAATTGAAAATGTTGCTATGCCAACATAAAGAATTGTTAGCAATAATAGCTAGAGTAAAAAGAATAAAATCAGTAAGCATGTAAAGATCATCACTTTCTCAACCTTATAAATTTAGCAAATTTCAACTATTGCAATGATCAAAATCCTAAATCAAACATTGTTACACAGGAAAGACTAGAATTATAATTTAGTGTAGCACAAAGTAAGGATCTCAATTAGGCATAGTTATGAGAAAACAAATAGACCAAAAATAGTTTGGACACATTGGGGGGTATGGAATTACGTAGTTCTGCCACAATACAGTCGAAAATGTGGTAATAGTGACAACATATTGTAAAAATACAACGCACATCTAATTGACAGGAAGTTATAACAAAAGTCAGCCTAAATAAACTTTGATTCAGTAAGACAGGTAAAAAAGAGACAGTGAGAGTTTTCACCTTAAGAAGATACAACTGTGTCAAATTTAAGTTGGCACATGTCGGATCCCATTGGTATGTCCGTTAATCGTTTGAGAGAACGGTCCTTTTCTGTTTTGTCCATTGAAATATCAACCAAAATAAGCATTTTCTTCAAAACAACTCCGTTCCTCAAAATATATTCAGCGAATGCCAACTCATCTTCAAGTCCTTGATATCCTTCTATGTGAACAAAGGTCAGGTGGGATTTGAGACATTCAGTAACTATTGTTGACTCTGGTTGCCATGTTCTCATTGGTGGTGGTTCCTCCTACAAGCAACAAGGGACACCAAGCCGTGACTCAAATATATTTGTGTACAAATAGAGAATGTTTGAATTAAATTTAAAAATTCAACAAACCATGTTGCTCTGAATTATGAGAACTTGAAGCATGTGGCATTGCTTAAGACAATGGACCAGAAGATTTGAGTTGAAGCATGGAAGGATGAACTTCAAATGATGTAAATCGCGAAAATCAGGATAATTTAGAACAGGTGCATGAGTTGGCCACTGCACATACACGATAACAACAAGTAATGATGACACAACATTAGAACCAAACTACACATTTAAACACATGTAAACCATAAAAGTAAAACTTCACCTTTGACATCGAATGATGCAACTGTAGATAAACATCCTCATGGTTAATTAGGAGGCCTCTATGAAATTCACTTCTGGCATCTTGGATGAGGTTGCAAATATGGTCTACAAATTCACTTTCGGCCGGGAAAAAGACATCAAGAAATGCTTCCACCATATTATGAAAGTTACCAACGATGCCCAATTTAAAACATCCTTTATTTAGATTAAAGTAAGTCCTGGTGAAATTGTCATTGGCGGCGGATTTCAAGCTGTTGGAGCTGGAGGAAGGTGTCGCGAGAACTTTTGTCAAAGGCATTTATGAAAAGTAAACCTGCAAAGTTTCCAGCCTGGGGCAGCCAGAGATAAAGGAAACTAATTCTGTTATACCCACAATATCTGCGCCCAGAGACAACATCTTCAGTTATGGTAAATAAACCAAAGAACACTTATCCTCTATTTCGATTGAACCATCGAGACTGCAATGTTTTCAAAAGACAGACAGTTTATATATAACATTATATATTCGTTTAAGAATCAAGGTTTTAAAAGACGGTCGTCAGAAAAAGGCCGCAACAAAAAAGCATAGGTTGCAGCCCCAACAAAACGCAGTTCATGAAAATTGCAGAGAATCAAGTTATACATTATTTAAGAATTATGCAATGTTGTTATTAATTCACACGTCCTACAACTTCAATCCATAACACATAATCAGTAACAGCCAAAATCACGAAATCCATCTCCTTGACCGGGACCGTTATTTAGGTTGATTACCTAAGGGAAATGAGGTTGGTGCAATTGATGAAGAGTGAACGAGGGATGTCTATCAAAGCACCGTCAATATCGAGATAAAGTTGTTAAAGGTGGGGTCCAATGGCAGCAAGGATCCACGTTTCAGCATTCCTGAGTTGTGACTGATCATATATACTTTTGATTGGATCAAAGTTGAATTTGAGATGGAAGTTTCGAATGTCGCGGGATTTACGGAGGATGAGAACAGAGTTTACGAATGATGAAACCGTTTTAAACGGAATTGAGTGGTGGAAGTCGAAATAGAAGACCTGAAGATCCTTCCAGAGATGAAGATACCTCTGAGAAACAAGGCACATTGTTGACACATAAGTTTTAGTTAGCCGAGAGGACATGATATGACATATCAGCGAGTCTGGTAGACTACTCAACCTGTCGACGACGACGTTAGCAAATCCTCCGTCGTCGAATTCTTCTTCTTCTTCTCCGCCATCGTCAGTTAATTCAGCAACAGTTTCTCAAACTAACGAGGACTGTGATTGTCTGTTTTGCATTTCACATACTGCACCACCTCTATGGCTACCGTAACATTGTCTAAAATAGACCAGCCTGGAACAAAATCTAACTAATTATTAGATATACATTTAGTAAAAACATGTTTTAGTCTTTTAGCAACAACCTTAGACATTACTTTACACAGGACATTCCAAAGCGTTCTATGGAGCCAATTCTTCGTACAAGGGTGTGTTTGGATGAGGTAATTGAAATTTTTTAAACAATTTAGAATATTAGGTAATTTAAATTATTCAATTAAATTACTTTCATTTTTCAATACTTTTGTTTGGACGGAATAATAAAAAATTTCATTGTTATCATTATTGGGAGACTTGTATAATTTTAATTTTTTTGGGCCAAATTTGAAAATATAAATTAGGGACCAATTTGTAAATTTCAAAAATTTTGAGGTGTCAAATTATAATTTTTGAAAAATTTGAGGGTCAATTTGCAATTTTATGAAAATTTATTGGGGTCAAATTGAAAATTTAGGGACCAAAATGCAAAATTTGAAAAAATATAACAATGAAGAATTTTGAAATTCTTAACTTTTAGGTGTCATTTGAAATTCTCTAAATTTAACTTAAACAAAATGCTTCATAAATTTCCATCATTTTGAAAATTCTTCAAATTATTATTCAAACAATGGAATTCACCTCAAAGTATTTGAATTCCCTCAAAATTACATTCCCTGGAAACATTCCTCCATAATGTTTTGAGAGAATTGAAATACGTTGAGGTGAATTTCATTGTTTGCATAATAATTTGAAGAATTTTCAAAATGAAATTTATGGAGTATTTTGTTCAAACTATAATTAGAGAATTTCAAATGACCCATCTAAAAGCTAGGAATTTCAAATTTCTTCATTGTTATAATTTTTTAAAATTTTGCATTTTGGTTCTCAATATTTCTAAAATTTTCAAATTGACCCCTCAATTTTTTCAAAAATTATAATTTGACCCCTCAAGTTTTTTGAAATTTGCAAATTGACCCCTAGTTTCAATTTTAAAATTTGGCCCAAAAAAATTAAAATTTATAAAAGTTGCCTAAAAATGATGACAATGAAATTTTTTGTTACTCCATCCAAACAAAAGTATTGAGAAATGAAAACATTTTAATTGAATCATTTGAATTGCTTAGAATTCAAAATTCTTTGAAGTATGTTAGGATGGGGATCTGTTGAGGTAATGTAATGTTTTCAGGGAATTCAAATACTTTTAGGTGAATTTCGTTGTTTGGATAATAATTTAAAGAATATTCAAAATGATGAAAATTTATGAAGTATTTTGTTCAAGTTAAATTTAGAGAATTTGAAATGACATCTAAAAGTTAAGAATTTCAAATTTCTTCATTCTTATAATTATTCAAATTTTGCATTTTAGTCCTCAAATTTTCCAAAATTTTCAAATTGACACCAATAAATTTCCAAAAAATTGCAATTTAACCCATAAACTTTTTGGAAATTGCAAATTTACCCCTCAAAATTTCTAGAGTTTTAATTTGATCCCTAAATTTTTTTCAGATTTTGTAAATTGACCCTTAATTTTAATTTTCAAATTTGCCCAAAAAAAATTAAAATTTATAAAAGCTGTTAAAAAATGATGACAATGAAAGTTTGTATTACTCCATCCAAACAAGAATATTTAAAAATGAAAGCAATTTAATTAAATCATTTAAATTGTCTAGAATTCTAAATTCTTTAAATCATTTAAATGGCGAAAGGCCTACTCTATGAACTGCATCAATCCTTGTTTGGAAGTAATCGTCATGATTTCCAAGGGCTTCAACAATTCGAAGAAACACATGCCTTCGCATTCTGAACCTTCGGTGAAATTGATCGTCTGTGTATACCGGATTTGCAGAGAAGTAGTCGTTGAATAATCGAGTATGTCCTTCTTCATGACTCCAATTTATCACCCTTCTTTTTTGTCTGCGCATAGTGTTATTTTCAACTTGTTGCCCTTCACGTATTAATCGTATCACTTCTTCTGCAGGGTTGTCCTCAAAGCATTCATCTATCATCTGGTTCCATATTGTATCAGAGTCGGTGTTTGGATCCATTATGCGGATGATATATGAAATAAGAGAATTGTTGAAGATGAGAGAATTGGAAATGCGAGAAGATTGAAACAGAAGATTATAGAATGAGAGAAGATTAAACTCAAATGAGAGAATTGGAAATGTTCTCATAAGTTAGTTATATATAGTTTTATTTTCATAACGGCTAGTTTTGTAACGGCTAGTTTTTTACCGGCTAGTTTGTAACGGCTAGTTTTTTAACAGCTAGTTTTTTACCGATTAGTTTTTTTAAAAGGCTAGTTTTTAAATGACTAATTTATTAACTGCTAATATAAATTCAAAATTAAACTTGAATGAATAGTGGACAGTAAACGTGAAACAATAAGCATACTTCAATGAACATTTAACTTAAATGAAATTCAATTAAATTCAAGATTACAACAATAAGCATTAAACTTCAATGAAAATAAATGAAGTTACAATATTAGTTAATTCATTCCTAACTTCTGCCTAATTCGATTGCAACAAAATTCATGATCTCGAAGTTGTGTTTCATTCATAGTAGTTGTATCCTTGATGAGAATTTCATACCACTTTGTCTCATTTGGCCTCCCTTTCTCTTGCTTCAGCCTCCTTTTCCCTTGCTTCAGCCATCCTTAACATGATAACATTTCTCTCTGCTGCAACTTTTTCCATGACAGATAAATCAACATTAGTAGAAGACATTGCTGCTTTTCCTTTCCTCTTCCTCTTTGCTGCTTTTTGTCCCATTGGACGGACCACTGGCGATGGTTGTTCATAGTCTGAACATTCAATAGGTGTTCCTGGATTTGAAGATGTTGTGTACCCTCCACTACTAGAAACCTTTGTTCTTTTTGAAAAGTTTTCAATTGCACCTCCCTTCCATTTGGGTTCATCTTTCAATAACATCCAAGCATGCACATGAAGGAATTTTTTTTTAGTGTCTTGTGCGTAAATCCTATGTGCCTCAGCCAAGACATCATTCTCAGAGCGTCCACTTTTGTTTTGATTAAGGGCAGACTTGTAGCAGCCAACAAACTTCTGAATACGGCCATTCAAACGGTGATATCGAGCTTTTAGTTCACCTGTTTCCTTTTTTGGTAGTTGATCGCGGTAGATGTTGTAGTTGTCTCTGACTCTATTCCAAAAACCATCTGATTACATTTTTGTTGGTAAAACCCCAAGTTGAAACTGGAAAGACCTGGACACTTTCCTACATGCATAGAGAACATTTATTCTTTAAATTTTTCAATACGAAAAGGCGCAACCTGCTGACCATTGTCATGTTCTACGATCACCTACTTTACGACATTAATCACCGGTGCATGCACACTGTTGGTACCCTAAATCAAATCAGAAATATAATGTCTAGCCACATTGGCTAACTGCGCTTCATCTATTACTCATATTCCACTTGCATCTTCCAAAGAGGATATCCTATTAAATTTTGTCCTTGCAGTGGCTAAAGCGTGAAAAAAGTTTGTATTTAAATCTTCATCTTTATATCAATGCACCTCCCCCCGTTGTTTTCAATACAAGTCCTCTTTGACTAAGACGAGCCATTTTTCTGCATAAAGAATCATAGTGACCAACATCACTTCTACTACGTTCCCGACATTCCTCCAATACATGTCTTCAACTTGTTACGATGAGTTTTATTCCAACTGTTCCACCATTGTTTCACTACCTCGTTCAAATTGGGTCCAGCTCGCCATGCATTTTTTAATTTGAATTCGTGAAGAACCCTTTTAGGTCGTGTGCTAGAAACACGATAAAGAAGAATTGGATAGTGATCCGAGACAGGATCAACCAAATTTTCTAACTGAACATTTGGGAACATTTGATACCAAGCTTCATTTGCAAATTGCGTTTATCTAGTCTATAACGTCCCGGATTTTAATCCAAGGCATTGCTTAAAAAAAAATTATTCTTTATAAAATGAGTATATTTATATTTCCTCTTGAGAAGATTAACTTCTTTAATTACATTGAATAAATTTCACTAAAAATAATAATCTTCAACAATTATTTTAAATTACAATTTAAGAAAACCCAAATTTATTTTCCCGCGTGCGTACAAGCTAAACATCATTCTTGCTTCAAATCTTCATCAATACCTAAAATGTTGGTTGTAAGGGGTTGGTATTCCTAAACCACAAAAATACAATCATGAAGGCATAAAGGCATGGGATAAGAAGAATAATAAAACACTCACCATATAAAAGTCAAAAGTTCAATACAAATAATAGAAATCAAAATACAATCTTTATGCAAATGATGCATGAGATGCAACTTGACCATGATCCGGATATCGCCGCAATTGGCACAAGAATAAATCGCCCTTTTGGCACATAAATAAATCGCCCCATTTGGTAGAAGAGTAAATCGCCCCATTTGGCACAAGAGTAAATCGCCCCATTTGGCACAAGAGTAAATCGCCCCATTTAGCACAAAAATAAATCGCCCTCATTGGCAACCTATGACACAACTAGGGATGGCAAAAAAATCCGCACCCGTGGATATCCGCGGATAAAATCTGCCACGGACATGGAGCGGATATCTTAATGGATATCCATGGATAAAATAAATGGATTTTTTAACTACTCGCTAATTAATAGATACGGATGCGGATTTAATGGTATCCAGACCCACGGATATCCATACCCGATATTAAACCGAGTATATTAAGTAAATAACCTCAATATCATTCAACTTTCTAAGAAAAAACCCTAATTATTGTGAGTGTTATTAGTTATTACATTCCTTTAAAAGGAAGTGAAAGTGGTTGGGATTGTTGAAGCAAGAGCTTTGTTTTTGTTGAATATGATGAACTTTAGTTATGTTTTTGTTAAATTAAAGAACTTTAATGTAAGGGACTTTATTTATGTTTTTGTTAAGTCAATGATCTTTGTTGTTATTGTAATGTATAAATATTATGTTTTGTTAAAAAGAAAAGAAAATGCATGTGAAGAACCTTTGTTTCTAAATTTTAGCTAAAAGAAATTAAATAAATTTTTTATTTTATTTTTATAAATGTTATCCATGGATATCTGTATAAACCTGCGGATACCTCAAAATCTGTGGATTACCCGCTAAACGGATATTCGCGCGGATATGGATAGGGCACGGATTTCATATTTATCTAACGGAGCGGACACGGATATCACACTATCCACATCCATGGATATCAATTTACATGCCTAGACACAACTACATGTCATGCTATGCATTCTTTAAAATCATCACTACTTTTACCAAAATTGATTATCAAACCTCTTTTAAATCGTCACCATTTCCACAACTTCAATTAAATATTCAAAGTCTCTTTCAAACATTCATCAAAGCATTTTCTCTAAAGAACAAGAGAATCAAACATAATTACAACATAATGCCATGCTATGCCACCAAAGACGAGACTCTTTCACACTACGCATTTTATGCCACAAAAATATGTCCTCCATTCTTTTATTTATATTCAAGTTTTCTCCTCTTATTAGGATAAGGGTTCTACGTTCAACATAGCTTATGAGTCTATGACTATATAATTGTACGGAATACTGCCCTTACCTTGAAAAATTTTCCTTTGACAAATGATGTCCCTAAGATTGATTATGCACCGAATGCACGAGCAAGTCTTTGAGGTTCTTTAGACCAACCAACGAGTAGAGTGGATGAAGGCATAGAGTTTCGATGACCAAAGTGATGATGAGAATGATTATGGGCAGAAGCTTCTAAAGCTAAAGATATTTAGAAGGTTACGTGAGGTTTTGTATTCTAATTTCTTACGCATACCATATTGATTTTAGCTAAGGGTTTTAAATAAGGAAAATGTTAACAAGTTCTCCGGGACACTCTTTAAGGACCACAAATAGTAAATATTTATGAAAATACATGTAGTCAATGCCATGGAAATCAAAATATTTGACTTTTTTAAAGAATAATTGCTTTTTTTGGAATGCTTAAAGAGTGCTCCGAAGACACTCGTTAACAACCCTTTAAATAAGAGTAATGTTCGTAGAAATGAAAAACCTATGACATGTATTAAGAGGGAATAAATTGGAATTAAAAGGGGGTTTAAATGGAGATTATTATAGTACTATATGGCTGACTTCTGCAAATCAAGAGGGGCATTCAATGACTTAATTTTGGCTCAAATAGTAAGAATGAGAAAAGGTTATACACTTGTAATGAGGGAGTGAGAAACCGAGGGATAACAATTATCCCTCCGTCCCGGATTAACTGAACCGCTTGCTCATTTCACACATATTAAGACAAATGTATAAATAAAGGAGAGAAAAATGATTTTAAGTGGTCTTGTTAAGTATTGGTGCATTCTCCACTATCATAAATGCAAAGTGGAATATATTGAATTGGAAGTGATGAAAGTAATATTAATTAGAGTTGTAAAAGAAAAATAATAATTAATGTTGTACTGAAAAGTGAAATGACTCGGTTATTTTAAGACACTTTTTTTTTGTAAATGACTCAGTCATTATGGGAAGGAGGGAGTAAAAGCCAAAGAAAATGGTTTTCAACTGAATTCAAAGGATTTGAACATAAAGTTCAATGGAGTCGGACAAAATGTGTGATGCATAAAAAATAGTATAGTGACTAAATTATACAGGATTATATAGTGACTTATTATTGTCAACTATTGGTTTAATGGTGTGATCAATTTGCATTTAAGGCTCTATCTTTGGTCATAGGCTTTTGCTCTCACTATTCTCTTACTCATAGATATTTAAATTATTACTCCCTCCGTCTCTAAATAATAGTCGTTTAAGGTTTATGCACGATTGTTAAAGAAATGATTAATTATATTAATTTTGATGGTAAAATTAGTGTCATTTACTAAAACACATTTATTAATTGTAGTTAGTGGAGTGGTTAAGTTGGATGAAATTCAATAAATAAAGATATAATAATGGAAAAAAATAATAAATGATGCATTGATATTATAAAGTGACAATTATTTTGAGAAAAGGAAAAATGGATAAAGAGATAATTATTGTGAGACGGATGGAGTAAAAGGGATAGTATAAACCACTTAGTATGTATACACACATGTCTGTCACGCCCTTGAGTAAAAAACCACTTATATAAAATAAAATAGTTTTTACTAGGTAGGATCATCTCATAATAATAATAATAATAATAATAATAATAATAATAATTAATAATAACTAATTAATATATAAAATATATTAAAAGAGGATAGAATTCTAATTAATTAAATAAGATCTCATAGATGAAATTTCATTCGTAAAATAAACTTCAGGATTTAATAATTAAAAGAGGATGCTATGATTTTCTGAAATTCTTTACGCTTAAGATATTTCTTTTAATAAATCAAGAAAATAAATAAAATGACATATATAGTGTATATAAAATATTGGGTTGTTACATAGTCGTTCTTCGACGGCTCCATTAGTGCCCAAACTATTGAGCTAGGTGAATTGATAGCCTTCCAGATTAATATCAAACAACCCAACCTCATGGATAGCCTTTCGAAAACCGTTCATTAGCCATTGAGGTCTCCCCCCCATGTCTTTCTTTTCATGTGCATAAAGAATGTCATTAAAATCACCTATCATGCACCATGGTAGTGTCGTGATACATGACATATGCTTAATAAAATTCCAAGAGTCCCTTCATCTTCTACCTTCTAGGAACCCATAATAACATGTGAGTTTCTATTTCTCTCGCAAATTATTATCAACCTCGACAATGAGATGCAAGATCACCGTGTATACCTTGTATATCTACAACAAAGCAGTTATAAAACCAACCAGTAACGAAACTCCTCAACTTTATTTATGTGGATTATTGTCTCACTTAAAAATAGGGGATCTTGCTTATAATATCGGCTAAATACCTATTTTGATCCTTTAAGTTTGACAAAAATATTGAGTTAGTCCTTTAAATTTTTTAACTTTTTAATAAGTCCTTTAAGTTTTTTTAAGTTTCAAATATGTCTTTTAAGTTTTGACGTTTCAAATAGGTCCTTCATATCAAAATAGGAATTTTAAATTTGGAACTGCACTTAGGCTCCCCAAAACTCGACAATTCCAACAATGTGACTCATCTTTTCGACTAGTTTTCGTTGACACCGCCATCACTATTTACGCTCGCCATTCCCTTAATAACACATGACAAACAACACGCACATCAACAATATGAGAAAGAAATAAAACTATCAAAATGGAACACATACATAGTTCAGATGGAATAGACCAAACAATTCAAACACCAAACTCTTACAAGTATAAAAAAGGATGAAAACCTAAATTTGAAGAAACACCCTTAAAATCCTAGGAGAAGAAAACCCTAATTATCTAAGATAGAGAACCCAAGAAAAACCCATGGTTGTCTTGTTTAAGTTCCAGAATCCAAATAAGAATTTGTGGTCGGCTTACATAATTTTCAGATCCTAATAATAACAAGCATGATACCTAATAATAAAATTGACCCAATAATTATAATACGACAAGAAAGTTGGTCAGAGAGGCTACTATAACACCAATTTTATGCCAACGATCTTCAGATGAAAATAGATTTTTTTTGTGGTGGCCGAGGTCTGAATTCCGGACCTTGCATATATTATGTATTGTTCATACCAACTGAGCTATGCTCACGAGGATAGATGAAAATAGATATACTTACTTGAAAGGACGACGAAAGATTCGCCGGTAATGACAGACAGAGAATACAGATCTAAATTTTCCATGAAAATTGATATACTCAAATAGATGTGTGTATAATATGTCCATGTGAGGTTAGCTCAATTGGTAGAGACATTACATTATATATGTAAGGGTTGAGGTTCAAACTCCAAACTCCCCACTTATTCATCTTAAGAGGTAAAGTTTTCTTAGGTACCAAGTAATTAATTATAAATGTAGAAAATTTAAGAAGGAGGTTTAAGAAATCGAGTAAGGGTCCTTTCCATTTTCTTAAAATAAAATAAATGGAGAACGCTGTTTGAAGAGAGATAAATACAAAAAATTAGATAGTAGGTCTCACTACTAGAAAAGTAAAAATTAGTGAGGGAAATTTAGAAAAGGAAAACGTGAAATCCCTCTCTAATTCCGTCACTAAATTTTATGACCAAGGAATTTGCGAGGGATTTTATTTTTTCCGTCACTAATTTTGCTTTTTCTAGTAGGATCCTACCACCATGTGGGTCCCATCACTATTAATTAAATTAGTTTTCCAAATAAAAACAAAATAAAATAAAATTTCAGAAGTGAGATTTGAACCCACGCCCTCGAAGAGTAGAACTTGAGTCTGACACCTTAGACCACTCGGCCATCCTCTTTGGTTTCAACTTATAAGTTATATATACTTGTTTCTACTTTTTTGAGAGGTTAATTCTTGTATTTTTAGCTTATGCAAATGAATGAATGTATTAAGCTTCTCAAGATAGTTTATGAAAATGTAATTTATGATGATATAATTTTCGTTAGTGAAAACTTATGTATTAACATAAAAGTTTATTTATATAAACTAATTTTCATAAGTTTAAAAATAAGTCAATCCAAACAATACCTAATTAATTGTGAAAATGTCAAAAGTGACGCCCATTAGTAAACCATCATGAAAGCATACAAAGATGGTGCAATTTTAGTTGATAGAATTTTTTTTAGCAAATCTTGTAATTTCAATTCCGTTTTTTTTTTCCCTTGAAAAAATCATTCCGTGTTTTTATTCGCATATAAAAATTCCATGTATTTATTATTTGCCTTTTATGTCATTTTACAGATTATCTTCGGTCAAAGCAAACTTGTAATTCATCTTCACTCTGCTCTTGCTCCTTATGTCTTCTTTTTATATATTTAAGTGTTTACAATTTTTAAATTTAAACACTTTTTTAGGTTAATTAAATAAATAGTCCTTATAAATTTTTAGAATTTTGTTTTTAATTCCTATAAAAAAAAATCACACTTTTTAGTCATGGTAAACTTTTCAATCAAAAATTTTAGTCTTTGTAAACTTTTCGATCAATATTTTTTGTCCCTAAAAATGGTAAAGGGCAAGGACTAAGAAGTGCAATTATTTTTATGATTAAAACAAATTTCTGGATATTTAGGAAGTGGAAGAAATAGTCGCAATAAATGAGGGTTCGAATTGTGACCCTTTTGAAACTTTAAACACGGTTAATTACTCAAGAACAGTTCTTGGTAGTGGTTAGTTAACAATAAAATATTTTAACCAAAATGTTCTCGAGAATGTTTTAAAGAATGACAGTGCTATTGTTTTAAAATAAAACTTAATTGATTTTAAACAAGATTATTTGCAGGGACCGGGATATTCTGGAAAGAGAATATATAATAATGTTAATGATTCATTATGGACTAAAATACCCTTGCAAAATATTGAATAGTTTAACAACTAAATATGACTAGAATGTTCAAGAGAACTATCTGGAGAATGATTAAAAATTGTTTGTGATAGCATATGTGTGTAATATAAAAGCACAAATAGTGAGAGAGAACACAAAGATTTATTCTGGTTCACCAAAACAATCCCCATGAAGGAAAATCGAATTGCAAAATAGGCACTGGAATAAAAATTTCGATTTTCTTTCCTTGGATCATTACGAATTTGACATGAATCAGTGAATGAATGTGATGTGATCCTAAAATTCTCTCTCTTGTCAAGAATAATAAAGTCATTGTGGAATAAAAGAACCAAATTAATTTTTGGTTCAAAGTTTTATTCGGTTCCTTGGATTGGGAATTTATATATTCATTTGCACATTGATTTCTGAAGGCTTATTATGTCTAGACGTTACAATTCCACAAACACCACCTTTAATTCTTCAGCTTACACACTTTAACCACGTCCTCAACTTACATCTCATTCTACACCATTAAATCTTTCGAATTTGCTCTTGAGTCCAACAGACGAAATGTAGAGAATTTCGTAAGCTTTCCAACGAGTTAAAGATCACCTCAAACAGACATCCAGAGCTCAAGATATAGCCAAAACAAGACACACATATCATGACCTACGAAAATAAAACTTTGAACCAAAAATTAATTCGGTTCTTTTATTCCACAATGACTTTATTATTCTTGTCAAGAGAGAGAATTTTAGGATCACATCAGAATGTTACCTCAAAGTGCAATCTTTATGACAAAGCAAACAGCAAAGCCTTTACTAGTCCACATGAACAATGTGAAGTATATAAAATAGTCACAAGGAAGGGGGGGTTTGAATTGTGACCCTTTAAAAATTATTTTGTAACTTAAAAAGTAATTCTCAAGTTAAAACTTGGAATGATTAAGTTAGTACCAGACTTCAGAACGTTCTGATGTCTGAGAGTGTAAAAAACAATTTAACAAAGTAAATGTGTTTGTGTGTGTTTTGTGTTTGCAGTAAGTAAAGAGTGAAGGGAAGAGAAAGAACACACAAAGAGTTATAGTGGTTCACCCAACATGGGCTAGTCCACTCCTCACAATCTTGTGAGAGTTTCCACTATGATGCTTGAGATAACCTCTCAAATCCTGCACCTTACA
>Ga0315915_1003745_pt1 | contig 19264 bp, 8 predicted proteins | sample MpolbnodulesMG_FD_207738 | JGI IMG/M metagenome (GOLD analysis project Ga0315915, IMG submission 207738) | Medicago polymorpha root nodule microbial communities from Los Angeles, California, United States - branched nodules | ecosystem: Host-associated > Plants > Roots > Nodule | place: USA...
CATCTGACAAACCGAACCCGAGAAACCGAAGATCAATTTAGTTATATACTTATATGGATTTTGTTACGCATTATCGTTGTCCGGCATATGATGGGTAGTGGAAAGTATTTGGGACTACCTTCGATTATTGGTAGAGATAACCGGCCTGTTTTTTCTTTTATCAAGGATCATATCTGGAAACGAATAAATGTGTGGAGGGGACGAGCGTTATCGAAGACGGGTAAGGAGGTTATGATCAAGTTTGTGTTACAATATATTCCTTCATACATAATGAGTATTTATCTTCTGTCGAGTTCAGTTATAAATGATATTGAGAAGATGATCAATGCGTTTTGGTGGGGAGGAAGGAGTAACAACCGAGGGATTAAATGGATGACATGGGAACGAATGGCATGCCCCAAAGAGTTTGGTGGTATGGGGTTTAGAAATTTCAAAGCTTTTAATATCGCTATGGTACCTAAGCAAGAATGGAGCTTTCTGTCTAAACCTGAATCTCTGGTTGCTAGAGTTTTTAAAGCGAGGTATTTTTCCCGTTCTTCATTTTTGGGTGCTAAACTTGGTAATAACCCGAGCTTTGCTTGGCGGAGTATTTGGAATTCGTATCAGATATTTTTACATGGATGTAGGTGGACAGTTGGAAATGGACAGCAGGTCAGCGTGATGAATGATCCATGGGTTCGAGGTGTTCAAGGTAGTTGGATTCAATCCCCCACAAAGCCAAGGTGTGCATAGCTTGAGTGTGTCTGATTTGATAGCTAGCGAGGATCGAGTTTGGGATGTTGATAAGATTGAATCTTTGTTTCCAAATTATATGGTGCAAGCTATTCTCAACACGCCACTGTTTGCGAAAGTTCAAAATGATAGAATAACGTGGATGATGGAACGTAACAGGAGGTATACTGTCAAGGCTGGTTATAAATTAGCTATGATGGTGTTGCTACATACTGATTGATTCCATGTTGAAGGAGCGTGGCAAAGAATCTGGAAGGTGAATTCCCTTCATAAAGCTCGAAATTTGTCATGAAGGATTTGCAGGGGATGTGTTCCGACGCGTCTCCGATTACAATCATGACATGTACAATGTGAGGTGATTTGTCCCTGGTGTGATACAGATGTTGAGGATAATTGACATGCTTTTGTAGGTTGTACGGTGGCGCGTGAGAGTTGGTATTGGGCAGGACTTTCGACTGTGTGGCAACTGTGAGTTGGAACTGTGAGTAGTTTGGCAGATTTTGTTTTTTATATATGTCGTTCAGAAAGCCGAGACATTGCTGGTTGGATGGCTTTACTTCTTTGGAAAATTTGGGTTGCACGTAATGATGCCATTTGGAATGATGCTCATCATACATCAACGAGCATTGGGAGGACGGCACTAGATGCATATCAGCAATGGCTAGAGGTTCATAAACATCCCTCACTACCGAATGTGCAACACGGGCATAATAGAGTGCAAGACAACAACTCAATTTGGAGAAACCGAGCGAGACGTGGTTGAAGTGCAATGTGGATGCCGCTTTCCATGACCGTAACCATATTACAACTTTTGCGTGTTGTGTTAGAGACTCTCGCGGGCAATTTATCCGCAGGCAAATATGACAGTTTTGGAGGGGGAGGCAGTAGCCTTACTCGAGGCCCTTCACTTTGCTGATGCGAACAGATGGGACCGGGTTGTCTTCAAGTCCGACTCATCTACTCTAGTGCAAGCTCTATTGTCTCAGGGTCATAGTGATTCAGAATTCTATGCTATTGTTTCTAGTATTATTTATCAGTTATCTTTACATTCCAACTTCAAGGTGAAGTTTGTTAGGAGACAAGCAAACATGGTTGCTCATATTTTAGCTAGGGCGGCCTGTTCTTGGGCTAGTCACCGTATTTTTGGTTCTTATCCTTCTTGTATTGAACATTGGTTGATTAATGATAATAGTTATATTTGTTTCGTTAAAAAAAATAGTAACTTTTTATTGAAAAATATTAATTATTTATTAAAAAGTTATACATTTAATATAAAATATACAAGTTTCAAGACAAACTTACCCTTTTAAATTTCTTAACACATGTGAATTTGTACAAGATGGAAAAACCGTACTTACATTAAGGTCTTCATGGATTACTGGTGGATTGGCTCAGATTGAAGGTTTGGGTCCGAACCAATGTCCAATCCCTACATTTTATAATAAATCATAAAACTAATTACTTTCTTCGTTTAAAATAAGTGATTTAGTTGATTATTTTACATTTGTCAATACATTATTTTGATATTTAATTTTTTAATTATTTATTAGAAAAAATTATAAAATGTTCGTATTTTAAAAATATTAATGTAACCTTTTTTTTATATAATGTTAATATTTGTCTTTATATGTAAGTATAAAAAGTGGTTAAAATATACGATGTGAATAATATACATAGTCAAACTGCGTCACTCGTGTTGACATAAGAGAGCATGTGAGTAAAGATTCAATTTAATTTGTTTTACAATTTTTATCGTTAGTTTCGACAAAATAATACTAAAATTAGTCATGACATTTTCATATTGGGATGAATTAGTCCATTTGTTATGATTGTTAAAATTTGTTTGTCATATATTGGGATGAATTAGTCCATTTGGTATGATTGGTAAAGATTAGTTTGTCATTTGTATAAAATGTCACTGACTAAGAAAATTATAATGGACCAAATTTTGATATCCATCAAAATTTATTAAATATCCCGTGTGTATCTCACTATGAGAGTTTCCTTCAGGAAAAAAAAATCTTACTATAAGAGTTCGGTTATAAATCAGATAAGATTTTAATTTTCTCATTCATCCTTGCATTCTTCATCTTAAGATTTTGGTTTATATCATGAGTTGAAGTTGTGTTGGAATTTGGCTTTTTAATATGTGTTAGTGTCTTTCTGATTCAATTATTGTTGTTAATTTCATCTAAAAGGATTTGAATGTGTGTCACGAGTATAAAAATTTGACCAATGGCTATTAAACACCTTCTTTGTAGAGATTGGGTGGTTATTTTACGACATACTTTACGCGAGGATGACGTTGTAGCTGATTTCCGGACTAAAAAGGTCTAATGATAGTCGTCTTGTTATTTTACATGAAGCCCCCTTTGGTCTTTATTGTAACTAATGTCATGGATGTTGAGTTTGTTCTACCCTAGTTTGAGTCTTTTCCTTGTCTCTTTTTTCCCCTTTTTTAACAGAAAAAAAATGCAATATTTTGCCAAAAAATCATCTCTTGATTCACTCTCACAACTGCACCTTTAGAAATATTTACCAATGATTGGATGAGAATTTTTATCTTCATTCTAAAGTGAACTTTACTTATTCTTTGTTGTTTTCAACTCTAGTTAGAATAATATTTACTCATTTGTTTAGGTTTGGACACACGATTTCCAACTTTTTAGCCTTTAACTCAAACAAATTGCGAAAGATTAATATTATCCATCTGCATTGTATTGAAAATGGTGCAGTTTGATACCCATTGAAGGTCTATAGTGGCTGGGTTAGTTGGTGATGATTAAAACATTGGAAATAGATATGGAAATGGGAGAGAAGAAAATACAAACTTTCCATGTTTGCCAAAAATTGAGGATTTGTATATTTATAGATTAGTGGGAAGTTGATAATTTTTCATATAATTTAAAGTAGAGAGTGTTTGGGTTTGAAACCATTGATAAAAATCAATATAATGGGTTTGAGTTTTGAGAGAATGTATGAACGAAAATAAATTTTGGTAAATTACACATACATGTGTGTTTAGGGACATATATATGTTTGACATTTTGACCAATTACCCACACGTCATCCAATAGAAATTGTAGAAATAAAATGGTTTTGAAAATGCCCAAATGTTTTCTTCACCGTTGAATAATAAGTCAAATCATATTCATCTAATGTATTAGTAGAGGAGTTTATTGCTCTAATGACAAATCTAATTTATGCATGATTTATTTCATTTGTACACCATGAAATTAGTCGATAAAAGAAGACAACGAAGTAACAAACTTCAACAACACACATCAACTACTTGCCATAACAATTCAAGAACTAGAATGAAAATAATTTAAATTCTACAAGTTTTCAATTAATTCAAGCTTACACAAATTTTAGTCTTAAATTTTAACTCACTCCACAAACACGAAAAATAACTTTGACCCTTCATACCATGACTTAATTAGTCAAAACATGGATAAACCATATTTGGTTCGATAGCATATCCAATTCACAAAGGAGTCATATCACCACATCTTGGATAGACCGGTCCAACCAGTCGAAATGAGCTGAATTTTAAATCTATACATTAAAATAAGCTTTAAAATAGTATAATGTTTATTTGATGCATAGCGTTATAGTTAAAATTCCCTCTTAAGGTGAATAAGTAGGAAATCCGAGGCTTAAACCCACGTTCATCCATATATAATATGATGTTTCTACCAACTGAACTATGCTCTCGAGGAAATATTTAACTTATAAAAAATAATGTGACCAACTATGTTCAGTGAAGCTGTTTTGAAATACTATAACCGATAAAAAAAAAAATCATATTTAATTATCATACAACTCTTAAACTATACTTGTCAAAAAAGGCATTAACTAGTAACTCCTAACAAAGACTTAAAAGTTAAACAAAGCATTAACTAATAACTTCTAACAAAGAATTAAACAAAAAGGTGATAAATAAAACTTTAGGAAACATACATAATCTATGGTTAGAAGCACATTAGTACAACCAAAAATGCCCTACAAACTATTCACAAGACTTGTTACTATAAAAACTATTCAAAAGTGATTATTGTCTTCTTTTAGCATCCTTTCCAGAAGAACCAGCATCACTTATCTTGGATGGTGATTGCTTTCTTCTAAAAACTCCCCACAAATAATACTTTGATTGAAATCCTGCAAAATGAGTAAGTCTAAAATTTAGACACAATTAACAAACAATGAAGTTGAAATGAAGAAATAGCATACATGTAATGTAATGTAACTCACTCTTATATTCGCTTGGGAGCACCGTTGACGGAAAAATTAAAAGCTCGGCTTTTACAACGAAAGTTCTTATGGCCAGGTCATTGGAAATCATTTCATGAACTAGTTGGTCAAAATATCTCTCAGCTCTGCAAAAAGACATAAGCATTTAAATCAATACTAGTTTCAATATGAGCATTGATAGAATTATTATAATCATATCTTATTTCTACATTGTTTCTTATTTTCAAAATATATATTTCTAAAAAACAATAAACACATTCAATAATAGTGGACATAACTGTCAGTGTGACGTAATTTTATGCTGACATCCATTCATTTTAAAATACAGTTACGAAAGTGGAATGATGTGACAAAATAGTATGTTTTTATCGGATGTCAGTATAAATCTAGTTCACACTGACAGTGCATATCCTTTGTATCGAATCAAACATGTTCTCAAGTTTGTGTAAAATGTCACCTTTCATTCTGAGGAAAGAAATAAAGGCCAATGCTCAGATTATTTGTTCCAAATTTCCTGAAACTCTCTGGCCACACAGCTGATCTTTGAAGCAATTCTGCATATAGCACATCAGGGATATGTCTTGCCTCTTCAAGAACTTTAGGGCATGCTAATGTGGACAAATGTCCCATTAGTCTTATAATTTTATCTACGCTTTTGTGGTAAACCTTCAAACTTCCCCTATTGGACAAAAAATTCAATTTTAGACAACCTTCCGCTGTAGCAGCTACCAAAAAATTCGTTAAAAAAGACGGCAAGAAAAATCACAAAAAAACAAATTTTTTACCTCCAGATTGGATCAGCAATAGGCTGTGGATGAACATCGGCCACACATTCCTCCTCACTAGAATCAACTTCACTTTCTGAATCTGAAGAATCTGAAGCGTCTTGATCCGAATGATTTGTGTCTATTACCTCTTCTTCGCAATCCTCACAATACCAAATAACCTCATCCGTAAAAATCACAGGCCCGTCTAAACAATACCTGAAAAGGGAAAGTTGAAATTTATAAGGTGAAATGGCATTTAAGAGTGTGAAACTACAACTTTATGAAATGTAAAATCTGCATGTGTAGAAAAATATGATGGAAAAATTAAATAGCATTCTAAAATCTGTGGTTCTGATGCAGAAATGAAACAGAATAGGGATTTTTTAAAAAGACATTTGATACTTCGCTGATACGTAACGATGGCGTATCAAGTACAATGCGGGACCAAATGAGTTGCTCATGTATCAGTGCTTCTTACATAATAGATGCATTTGCTACTTGAGTGTGATGATGAAAACAATAAAATATTATTTCTGCTTTATATAACAAATTAGGACGGGAAAGAAACAAAACAGGATCAGGGTATTAAAGCGAAGCAATGTTATCGTTTCAATATTCTAAAGAAATAAAGTAGATGGAAAGAGTAAGTAACAAGTACCTATGCAGAGCACATTCTTCACATTTGTTGCAATATACCAACGTCTCTTCAAAGCCTACATCACCACAGGTAAGACAAACACGTATCTGCAACAAGTTGGCAAAGTTTTAATGCAATGATTCATAAAAGGTTGATAACAACAAAAAAGGCACATATTTTAAAGAAAAAAAAGTACAGTATCGGTTGATACTTCCATTGGAAATCTGAACTACCTTAGGCAATTTAGTTGACCCTGACTCAGTTTCAAGAACATCCATCTCAACTTCAGATTGGGAGCTTTCGTCTTCATCTTCAGTTTCGGTTTCATCACTGGCCTCTGAAGCGGTATCAATCTCCATTGAGACTGATGGTAGCAGTGGAATATCTATCTCCTCAGAAAGATGTTGGCGCTCATAACATACTACGGCTTCCGATACTTGAGGTTCAGTTTCAGTATGTAGACCATGTTCAGTTAGGGGTTCAAAACTTGACAATGATGGATCTGGTGGTGCGGATGCAAGTGGTTCTATAATTATTTCGATCGCTGCAGAATCAGAATTCACAAGTTCAGTTTGGTTGTCATTTATAGAACCAGCAGGGTCGTCCAATTCCATTGAGATTGATTGTTGCTGATCATTTGAATCAAAAACATAATTCTGAATCTCATTATGAACTTTGCTTTCAGACATTTCTGTCTGTGTAACTGCTGCTACAGATGTGGATACCTCGGAACCAATATGAGACTGTGGTGGTGATTCTGACTCAGGTATTTCAACTAGACAGTTGGCAAAATTTGACAGAGCATTGACCTTCATGCCCTTACCTGTTGTTGCTCCTTCAATCTTGCGCTTGGAACCATGATCCTCTGCATTTGTGTTATCCGTGACTTTCCTTTTAGACCTTTCAGCTGGAACTTTCTTCTTCTTGAAACTAGGACCTTCATATTTCAAATTTGATACCTTGAAACCAAGAGCTTTTGCACGTTTATTCTTTCTTTTAGCACGTTTCTGTTTCTTTCGTAGCTCACGTAGTTCTGATAACTTTTCTGATAACTTTTTTTGATGTCTCCTTCCCTTATTATGTTGTTCCAAACACTTGTGAACAACCACACAATCACAAATCTTACAGTGTACATGTGGTGGTAAGCACTTCTTATCAGCATAGTCTTCAGGTGCTTTCTGTGGTAACTGACTCTCATCAGCATAGTCTTCCAGCATTTGCTCTGGCAAGTGGCACTTACTATCAGCAAATTCTTCCGGATTTTGAGGTGGTACGGGACTTTTATCAGCAAAACTTTCTCGCGTTTGTTGTGGTAAGCACATTTTATCAACACAGTCTTCCGGTGTATGATGTCGCAAGTGTCTATTATCAGCATAAGGTGTCGGCATTTGATGTGGTAAGGTCCTGTTATCGGCATAGAGTGCCAGTGTTTGATGTGCTAAGGGTCTGTTATCAGCATAGGGTGCTGGTGTTTGATGTGTCAAGTACTTGTTATCAGCATAGTGTGCCGGCGCTGGATGTGGTAAGTACCTGTTATCAGCATAGTGCACCGGTATTTGATGTGGCAACTGCCTGCTATCAGCATATGGCGCCGGTGGTTGATGTGGTAACTGCATGTTATCGGCATGTTGAGCTAGCTGTTGAGGTGGCAACTGCCTGTCAACATATGGCACCAATGGTTGATGTGGTAATTGTGTGTTATCAGAATATTGTGCCTGCATTTGATGGAGCAATTGCCTGTTATCAACATATGGCGCGTGCGTTTGATGTGGTAACTGCCTGTTATCGGCATGTGGTGCTGGCGGTTGAGGTGCTAACTGCCTGTTATCAACATATGGCACTGACGGTTGATGTGATAATTGTGTGTTATCAGAATATTGTGCCGGCAGTTGCCACATCAACTGCCTTCTATCACCATATGGCACCATCAATTGACATGGCAACTGCCTGTTATCGGTATGCTGTGCCGGCATTTGAGGTGGCAACTGCCTCTTATCAACATATGGCACCGGCAATTGATGTGATACCTGCCTGTTATCAGCATATTGTACCGACATTTGATGTGGTAGCTGCCTGTTATCAACATATGGCGTCGGCGTTGGTTGTGGTAACTGTCTGTTATCAGCATATGGCATTGGAATTTGATGTGCTAACTGCCTGTTATCAACACACGGTGTCGGTATTGGATGTGCTAACTGCCTGTTATCAACACACGGTGTCGGCATTTGATGTGCTAACTGCCTGTTATCAACACACGGTGTCGGTATTGGATGTGCTAACTGCCTGTTATCAACACACGGTGTCGGCATTTGATGTGCTAACTGCCTGTTATCAACGCATGGCGGCGTCGGTGTTTGTTGGTAATTGTAGTTAAACTGTCCCTGACTGAAATCATTGAACATATCATTCCAACGAGCTCTATAATTGTTTTGAAAATTCCCATGCTGCAAATAAGCATTCAAACAGGAAGAAATGAGTTAGATATAAAACCAATCATGTCTTTCACCTAACAACTTAAACGTTTGAAACAAGTGATTTATGACACAGTGCATAGATAGCTATCGTGACAACATTCAAAAACAACTATCTCGACTTTCTTGCAATAAGGTCAAATACTATACTATTTGAATAATTCTACAATTCAGAAACAAACTAAATCACTCAAACCACATTTAACTTAACTTTTAAACTAGTACGAATTTTGAAATGCATTCACATTCAACTAAAAATGTTGGAACATCATCATTACGAGCATTTAACGTAACTACTAAACAAGTCCCCATAAAAAGTCTAACATTTCGACATTTACTACACGCATCTTTTTTCTTTCTTTTTTTTTTTTGGATAAAGTTACTACAAGAATCTTCATTTACATATTATGATTGTTATGATATTGTCAATTTTGATATAGTTACCTAACATTGACAACACATCTAAAAGTCTAACTTTAGACAAACCATTCAGATTTCACAACATTTCAATCAAACTTCACAGTAAAAAGAGACATAAAGTCAACTTGTTTCTAATAGAGAAATTTTGGTTTAACATAAAACCGTGGATGAGTTCAACTATAACCGACAACCTGCCATATTTTTCTTCTTTTACAGAGTTGAGTGAAGGGTAAAGAAAAAAATGGCTACTTTTAAAAGTACCGAAAACAACAATTGCAACATGTAATAACCCGCTTTACGAAAAAATTCGATAATTCAACAACCAACATTCATATCATGCACTCCAAAACCACTGGCAGCATTGTGATTTACTGGCTTATTAAAAAATCTAAAATTTCATCCAAATCATAAAGTGACACTGTAGTCTATAAATTCATTGCAGAACAAAAAAAACTCAACCAAACAAGTCACTACTTAATACCCCTTTTCCAAAATAGTTCATCATGCATACATTACCCTAATTCAAAACTAATTCATTCATATTCAACTTTTTCCTATAACCCAAATTAAAAAAAAAAAAACATCTTTTTAACAAAATTCACTCTAAACAACAAAAGGGTCCTTCATATTAAAAAAAGAGAAACTACAATCTACGAATTCACTTTGAGATGCATAAACTCAAATTCAACCCTAAATCAACAATAAAAAAAACCTAATTCAGAAGGCATTCATTCATATTCAACATTATCCCAAAAGCTTAATTAAAAAAACAATTTTTTTTTTAACAAAATTCACACAAAAAAAAAAAAGAGGAGCTACAATCAATTAATTCACTTTGAGATGCATAAACTCAAATTCAACACTACAACAATAAAAAAAAAAAACTAATTCAGAACAAATTCAGACACATTCAACCTTTTCAAAAAAACCCAATTTCAAACAAAAAAAAAACATCTTTTAAACAAAATTCACCCAAAACAAAAAAATGATCAATAAAAAAACAAATTCTTGATATTCATCGTACTATCATCAACAAAATTAAAAACAAGATTCTTAAAATTCATCGTACTGTCATTGTAATAAACAAAATTCTAAAAATTCATCTATAAATTCACATTGACAATTCAAAAAACAAAATTCTTAAAATTCATTGTAATATCATAAACTCAAATTCATCTCAAAAATAAATAAATTGGCAAACAATTATTTTCATTAAAAAAAAAAAAAACTAACCATTGTGTTTGTCTGATGAGAAAATCGAAGAGAGTGTAACGAGGAGAATAATTGTGGTTGATAATTGATGTGGCTATGAATCAAGCGATAATGGTGTTGAGAATGTAGAGAGAGAAAGTGAGTGTGAAGAGAGAGAGTGCAACCTGCGATGCGATGATGTGTTACATGCGACAGTGTTTTGTTTTAAAGTACGGAAACAGATGCGGTCATTAACTAGGGTTTTAGTTTTACCAAAAAAATCTTTGTCACACTATTTTTGGAAAATATATTTTTAAGTACATGGATATTTGTTACAAAAATAAAATCTAAATTTGTCATTGATATTTTATTTTAAGTTAAATACAAATTTGTCATTGATTTATTATAATAAAAGGACTAATTTATCCTTTTGAGGTTAACTAGAGTTTTAGTTGGTAGGTATATTGCATATGCAGAACGGGGTTCGAACCTTAGACACTTAACTTTCCATAATTAATAAATTGTGTGAGCTCTAGTCATTAAGCTATTTTACAAAAAAAAGACTAATTTATATTGTGATCATTAAAGGACTAATATTTTTTGGTGGTTATAAAAGGACTAATTTTTTTGACAAAAAAAAAGGACTAGTTTATATTGTGATTGATATTTTTAAAGTTTTTTTTATATATTTTTTAAATTAAAAACATAAATTTGTTATTTATTTATTAAAATAAAAATAAAAGGACTACTTATGTTCAACGTGAAAATATTAGAGATCATTTTACATTTTATTTTTATCGGATATTAAATTTGATTGTGAGAAAATCGTAAAAGATGGAATTTGAATGGGCAACACTTCAGCGACATTGAGTCTTCAATGTCACCTACCATTGCCAAATCAAAAGCTGACACATGGCATCTTAATTTCTTTTGAAAAAAATAAATAAACAAAAAAGTTGTCAAAGAGAGAGAAGATAACTTTTGCCTTGTTTACCCATCCTCCTCCTCCTCCTAGCCTGCGTTTCTTCTCTTTTCTCCATCGTTCGCCACCGTTGACGAATTCAAAATACAATTTCAATCCCAAAAGAATGCTCCAAAAAAATCGATTCTTTTTTTAGTATTTCTCTGCGTTTTTTCAGAAGGGTTTTAATAATAAATTTTTATTTTATTATATAAATTTTTGTTAACTATGGAAGTGGAACCTAACAGCAGCAATGATTCCAGTGCAGAATATAATATAACACCAACAACACTAATTTGTCTTCGTCAGAAATGGCGGATCCAGCAACGTCGGTAATGAAAGAACTAACGGAAACGAAAAACAACAACGTTATTCTTATGTTGGTTCCGACGATGATGACAGTTGCGGCGGAAGAGATGGTGGAGGGTCATGGTTGCGCGACAGTAAAGAAGAGGTTGATGACCATGGTGGGTGTGTTGTGTGGCTGTGTGCAGAAAAGAATCAGGGAGGAATTGGGTGAGTGAAGGAAAACGTGTTACTTTATTTTTTTCACAGCTTTTTTGTTTCAAAAAATTAAGATGCCACATGGCAGTCTTTGATTGGGCAATGGTATGTGACATTGGAGACTCAATGTGACTAAAGTGATGCCCAATTCGAATTCGGTCTTTACACTTTTTTATAATAATATTTTTGCGTTTTTTATTTATTTATTTGGAGAAAGTGTCAATCCCCACATGAAATGAATCTCATACATGCAAAAAAGAGGTCTAAGAAATCGTGCAATGCCATTAATCAATATGTTACATCAACAAAAATAACCCGAAAGTGGGATGTGATAGAAAATTCAGAAAAAGTAAAATTAAGGTAAAAATATGTTTTTTTAAAAACAAGGGACAAGTGTATTTAAACAAACTAAATTTTACTGCTACATATGTTTTTGAATAAAATCATAGATATGGTGTTGAAATTGTTTTAAGATATATATTTTATTTAAATTGGATTTAAATAAAATTAAGGATACGGTCTTCAAATTATTTCAAGAGATATAATTTATTTAAATCTGATTTAAATAAATCAAAGATATGGTAGTGAAATATGGAACCCTTAGAAAACTTTGCGTAATTTGATCAATCGTCAAATTTTAATTTAATTTATTTCATTAAGATAATTTAACAATAATATTATTAATTTCTTAAAAAAAAATATTATTAATAATAAAATGTGTTTGTTTTTTTTAAGGAGAAATGTGATTGTTATTGTTTAGTGAATGGTTATGGCCCTAGTTCTTTTTAATTTAATTTATTTTTGGAATTTTAATATATGACGTGTGTGTGGTGTGCCTCTTTCTTGAGTTAGGTATCTACATTCTTTTTTCATTCACTCCGTCGTATGTAAAATAAGTTTCCTCCAAATGTAATGTAATTAGAATACAAGAAGGTATTAGGATACATGATTTTCCTTCCAAAAAAAAAAGGATACATAATTTAAGAACAGCCTTGAAAGTCAAGCTTGAAGGAGCAAGATTGTCGTCTCTTGGATTAGTTTAGATTATGTCATTGGTTTGAGAGAATCATCACGGTTGGTAGCATTGATCAAATCACATTTATCTATGTATATTTATGATACATGCTTGTATGATTGGAGTGACGATTGTATATGATACATAAGTCGTGATGAGGAGAGATCAAAATAATTAAAATCCTTCAAATAACATATTAAGGTGAATGTTTTTCAAAAAGACTACACTCTTCAAGACTAATATTGAAATGTGTGAGATTCACCTCCGTGAAGCACAGTTTCTATACCACTAAGTTGTGGTATGGTAATTTCATTTAGCAAGCTGTTATTTTTTGGGTCTAACTTAACTAAATTATTTTAATATTATTAAAATACATTTAGAAGCAATGTTTGAGAACAATTTTGTAATAGATTAGAGTAAGGAGTTACTCACCCAAATGATTTGAAAGTTGTATAAAATAAAATTGGAAGGAGTTTCTACCTAAATAACTGAGTTTTAAGGGTTCAACCCTCGCTGACTCAAAACAAAGTGAAATATGAATTTCAACCTACTAGCAAATCTTCCAACGAGATTTTTTTGAAAGAACAAATATTTCAACGGAATTTCTCCAATCAAATGTTGAAGATCATTTGGTTTGAGTATAATAATGAGAGCATATTTAATTAAGGACCTGATTAAATGGGTGTCTGACGGAGGAAGTTAATATCCAGAGAGGTCTAAAGCAAGGGAATCTATGAGCCCTGTTTCTTTTTTTGTTGGTGGTTGAGGGCCTCAGTGGTTTGGTCTGGTCGGCTGAAGCTTGTGGACTGTATCATGGTTTTAAGGTGGGCTAGCCCGCCCGGGCCGTGGGTAGCCTGTTTAAATTATAATTATTTTTTGACATTATAAATTAAACAACAATGGTGTATCCGTGAATGGAGAAATAACTTTAGCTTGCACTGTATCCCAAACCTAGCGTTAACTACACACCATTGATATTGAATAAATGTTACAAAATGCATATAGTTATGTCACTTGATTTGGTGGGGCTGTTTGTTGTGTTCCTTGGCCAAAGGTAGTTTTGTTTTGGGTCTTTTGCTGCATGGTGTTTGTTTAAGGCTGGACCTCTTTGTATTTTGATGGCATATCTTGTGGCATTTTTAATTTAGTTTTTCTTGACTTTATTATATATAAAAAAAAAACGTTGGTAAATTGTTAATTGAGTCGTCGGTCGGTAGGTATTTGACAGCTATACTAACCCTCACTTGGATAAGACCTGGCAACCGCTCATTAAGCTGCTTACTAGTAGGCTGGGCTCCTAGGGGAACAAATATGTTAGTCTTGGTGGTAGAGTTGTGATGTCGTACAGATTAACGTAATTATGTAATGGTAAGTGTACTAGTTGTTTTCATCAAGTAATAAAGTTAGTAAGTAGAGTATCGTATCCACAGGGAATGTCCTTTCGTCCGAACAATTCTCGTTACTTATGTTTGTAAGTTTGACGGTATAAAAGTGGTTGAAATTTTTATATGTTTGCAACAAAGCGATTTTACCTGTTTTTGGTTGCAGAAAAGTAAGCAGCGGTTAGGATTCTTTGAATCCCCTCTGTATATTCGTTGTTCGATAATAAGTAATATAAATGTCGCATTTATTTATCTTAAGTAGACTATACAAGTGATGAGGCTGTTGGGAGTTTCCTAAATAGGTAGGGCACCACCTGACCCAATGGGCATCATCCACTGGGTACCTAATTAAGTCTTTCCCTCTGATGGCTAACAACACCTGCTGATCTCACGGTGATCCTTACGTGCAGGGTCTTGCTAATTCAAAGGTAATTGAAACATAAACTTAAATTGGCTTTCCAGTGTTTCCCAAGGCAATGAAGGTCAAGGTTCCCTTAGGTCTGCCCATTTATGAATCTTAGGACACTCATAGCACACTCTCTCTATGCTTACTTAGTAGTTCTACAAACGAGCAGCCCTAATCTACGTCTACCTTAATAAGGGTTTCAAGAAAATGGTCTTACTAGACTATAGCTTTAAATGGGACAGCTAGACACTTGTTTCCCTAATTACTAACCAGTTAGTTCCTAGCTTCGGTAATGCACCACACGACCCAATAGGTATCATCCATTGGGTACCTACGTCCAAGGTCGACAATTTCAGTGGTTTCTTTGGCTAATTAATAATTACTTACTTCCTAGACAGATAGTTAACGGTAGAAGGATATAAATATCAAGATATATACATTCAGTTAGTGAAAACAATATTAGGTCCTGTCACAACCTAAGTACCTAATCTAGGGTTGCACCCTTCACAAAAATAAAACTATAATCTAATAAAACTTAATAGCGAACAAAAGAGTAAATAAATTAAATAAATGACAAATTATATTAAATAAATATTCAACAAAAATATACAGAGGTTCAAGATCATATGAAAGGTGAATATTTATTTAATAAATATTTGAAATATTTGAAAGAATGAGTCTTGAAGCAAAAGAAAGGAGATTTGGAGATGACTCAGGCCAAAAATACGAAGATTTGGTACAAAAATATGAAGCCACTACCACAACACTCCTTTTGCTGCTTTTGCTTCTCCGACAAGCTGCCTATTTAGTTTATTTCTGACCTAAAGCCCCTAGTTTCTTGTGGAACACTCTATTGATGTATTTCTTGGGGCTTAAGTAGTTTTAGACTATAAATAGAGCAGCCAGCGAACATATTCATTCATCTTTTGTTCTCTGAAATTATAAGTGACAATTGTTTTTTTGAATAAAAGTTCTCCTTTTTATTTTCTTATTTATTTTTATGTTTTTCTTCTTCTTCTCTTCTATGTCTACAATGAACATGAGTGAGTAGACTTCTTTGTCTTGGGATTGTTGGATGAGTCTAAATCCCTATCAAACCAAGTTTCGAACCCTAATTTTATGTAAATCTATTTTCTAATCTATTTCACCGTTCTTATAATCAATATCAAGTATTAATCGATGGATCGAAAGATGAAGTTTAATAGTTGTTATTGATTCATCACAAATATCAAGCGAAGGATCGAAAGATGAAGTTTTGATATTGGAACAAGTGAATTTAGACAAGGATTGCGAGACATGACAATAGTCTAGCAAACCTTGAGACAATAAAGTTTCGAGTTTCAAGGATTTCAATAGCAATCAACCATGAAAATAGGCGTGGTTGGTAGAGAAACACACTCACTGAGACCGAAAGGAGATGTGATAGGCTAAAGAGAAACTTGTCTTTAGAAAATAGGTCCAACATAAGGTTCTAGGTTTAGGGTTTGGTTTGTGAAGGATTTGTCACCGTGACGAACCAATAATCCGAAGGCGCTTTTTATTATTAATTTCAACCGTTAAAAATTCAATCTTTTCAACTAAAAACTCTCATCTGATCACTTTTGAAAGCTAATTGAATTCATAAATCTATGTCGGAACGATACTCTTTTATTACTACTTCGGTAAACCGTGCACTTGAGGATTTACTACATCAAGTTTCTACCTACGTTTGGGTTAAAAGTGCGGGCTTTACCCTAAATACTAATAGGAAAAGACATATATTTTTCGTATTTAGAATTTCTTTGCATATATATTTTTTTTATAGTGAAATGTTTTTATGAAGGACAAAAGTTTCACAAAGAAGATTATGAACTGGTGGAAAATTGAGAATTATTCTACAGAATAAGAAAAATTGTATGTTCTCGAGAAATAAATTTCTGTTGACTTGTTATATCTATATTTAAAAAAGAATGCTTGTCATAAGCATCGGGTGGAATAGATGAATATATGATATCTCATAGCTGTAACCATGATAAAAAATGATATGATCATCAACCCCAACGCTAACTACAAGATAAGATAAATAGTTTATGGGCATCAAGTAGATGGACACAGAAAAAGAAAATGACATTTTGTTCCACTATATTGAGAAGGTTAAACACTGTTGCTAAAAGAACAATTATTTTAAATGTTGAAAACAAAATTGCCAATGGTTCTTGAAATAGTTAAAATATAATATAGACGTAACACTTGCTCTTCACACTTCTTGTTATAAAAAATAAAATTTTCTATCGTAAATTTATGATTCCAGGTGTTAATATCATATTTGTTAAATATGAAGGTTTCAAAGAAGTGGGACAATGACTATAAATAAAGTCCACCTATTTCTAGAATGGAACAAGTTGTTTCATTGACTATGTGATCTTATGCTTGGACTTAAACTTAAAATTGGTATATAACCAAATAATTGTTATTAGATTCCATCTAAAATAAAAACAATAATCTTAAACCTTGTATCGACAAAAGAAGTATTGCACGTTTGAATAATAGGCAAGTGTTGTCTCATTATCCGAACAATGTTTTTTTTTAAAGTAGTGTCATACACAAGTAATGAAATTGAGTTGCATGATCTTGACAAGCTCGTTTATAACATGTGTGAAAATGATCAAATAAGAGTTGAATCTTAGGTATATCATTAGCATTATTGTTTAGTAACAAATGTGATTCACATTTCGAGAGTCCATGGATATGAACTATTGGACTCACTTTATTTTATATCATTTGAAGGATGTGAGTTCCGCTTTTAAAAATATTTTAGTGTGTTAATCACCATTTAAAGGTAAAAAGGACTTATGGTTTGTTAAAACCATTATACATATGGGATGTATATGAATCACTAAACATATTTTTTTAGATATATTAAGTTTCTCTTACTTCATCTACATTGTTAAAATGACTGGTAGATGTCAATATGTGCATTGGACATGGGGTAGAAAACTTTGAATTTTTTTAAAATAATTTGAGAATGAAGTAAAATGAACAAATTTTGAAAAATATATATGTCATGCAAATAAATCGTGATGATAAATACTTAACAGAATATTATTATATTTATTTACATCGCATCATGGTTGACATTGTTCGATTTCAAATAGTTCAACTATAACTCTACAACTCTTTGAAAATTTGCTTTACTTACAATTATTATTTACCTACAATAAGTTTCAATTGAGGTAATCATAAACGTCCTATATTTGATACGAAGATAAGAGTATCTAGTTTGACTTTATGTCATATCACAAATTTGAAAGGCATGATCTCATCATAACTCAATAAGATGGTATAATGCTCATGGAAGATGACACGTGTAGTTTACTAGGAGGCTGTAATTGAAGTAGCAATAAACGTCACAATGAAGGGGGTTTGAATTGTGACCCTTTTTAAATTATTCCTGAAACTTTAAATAGGTTTTATATACTCGAGAAAATTCTTGGTTAATATTAGTTCAACAGATAAATAATTAATTTAAATGTAAATGACCAGAATATTCTGGAGATAGATAATATAAGCAGAATAAGAATGATGATATTAAGCAGAACTATAAAGTTAATTTAGCAAGGACCAGATTGTTCTGGAGGAATATATGAAGGTGAGAAAAACCACAAGAAGGGGGGGTTGAATTGTGTTTTCAAAAACTTCTTCCTTACGTTCTGAAGAACTGTTCTCAGGTTCAAAGTCTGAAGTAGTTCAGAGTCTGAGTGAGTTCAGAGTCTTAGAGCAGCGGATAATAAGTAAGAGAGCAGAGAAAAAAAAGAACACAAGCAATTATACAGGTTTCTTCCACAAACCGGAAGTATTCTTGTCCCCCTTGCACTTCCAAGGAGAGTTCCACTAAAATGTAATGTCAAATTACAAGTTGCTCAATCACACAAGAAAGAGATTTCTCGATGCTCAAGGACAACTCCAAGAGACTTCTATGCTCAATCACACCTGAATGAGACTTCTATGCTCAAGGACAACTCCAAGAGACTTCCTTTACTCAATCACAACTGAAAGAGACTTATCTTAACAATTACAAAGAATGGAATAAGGTTTTGAATACTTGATATACAATCAGAGGTATTCACAATACAATACGAAACAGAACAGACTCTGTTTTTCTAGACACTTAAGAATTCTAAGATATGAACAATTGAAAGAATTCTCTAAGTTGTTGATGTTTTGTTTACGATGTTTTGCACAGAGAGTGTTGGCCTTTTTTCTTGTATATATCTTGTTATTATTCTCTAAGTCTTCATCCCTATTTATAGAGGATTTGAGAGACGTTGAAAATTTAGCCGTTACATCAACTTGTCTTGCTTGAAGCTTTGATTCTTCACCATTGATCTTTTGCCTGATTTGATATTTGTCCTATGAAGAACTAATTTCAAATCCATTCCACTTGAAACACAACAAAGTCTGCAGCAATGTTACTGTTAATCTTGTCTTGATGTAGAGACAAAGTTGCAGAGATGGTGGTTGCAGAGTTCGTGGTTGTACACTTCG
>Ga0315915_1003748_pt1 | contig 19254 bp, 13 predicted proteins | sample MpolbnodulesMG_FD_207738 | JGI IMG/M metagenome (GOLD analysis project Ga0315915, IMG submission 207738) | Medicago polymorpha root nodule microbial communities from Los Angeles, California, United States - branched nodules | ecosystem: Host-associated > Plants > Roots > Nodule | place: USA...
TATATATATATATATATATATGGGTTTCGTCCTTCTCAATTTTCTCGTGACACAATTTAATTTCTTGATATGAGAGATTAATTTTGATATATTTTTTTTTTTAGTGATTAAACTAGATTGTGGGAAAATTGTGAGAGACTAAATCAGATCTTTAATCTATAGATATTTATAGAAGTGATGTTTTGGTATGACCCTGATTTTATATTGGATGTTCAAACAAGCATTTCCATATTTGATGGAATAGTACGAGGGAGGAGAAGATTAAACAATCATTGATTATTCGATTACCTTAATTGTAGTTTTCTTTTCGTAATAATATTGATCATGTCCAATGATATTTTCTTTGAAAGGATGTCCAATGATATTAATTAATCTATACATGACTCTAAAAATGTTTTGACCCATATCTCATTTCTTGTTGGTTTCGCGGTATTGAGTGTGCGAGAATTTTTTTTAAGAAGCTAATAAAATGGTTTTATGATGGATATTGCTGCAATTCAAAAGGAAATTATAGATCTTTCCCAAAACAAAAAAAGTAATTGAAAAGTTGATGTATATGAAATAAAATATAAAGTTATAAACCTCTTACATCAACTATATATTTTTTGGTTATATTTCGTTCTAAAGGTACCTCTATAACAATTTAAATGTCGTTTGATGCACATGATATGATAGGGACATGATGTGAGATAATCAAAATAAGAATAGAATATATATAAATATGTCCCATGAACTTAGCTCATTTGATAAGGGATAATGCACAATTTATGCAGGGGTCAGGGTTCGAACCCCGGACACCCCACTTATTCATCTTTAAGGTGAATTCCTCTAGCCACTACGCTACTTGACCAAAAAAAAAGAATGCATATAAATATGACAACAAACATCATATCATGTGTTTGATGCGGACAAAATAACAGACTTGATAACAATATCTTACTATATCATTTCTTTTTTTCACACTTCATAATGTCATGTTAAGATATATATTATATTTAAATGACAAATTTATCCATGTGAAACAATTATAATGACATGAATTAATAAAAAAAAGTTAAATGAGTAATTAAACGATTTTAAAATCTATAAAAAAAAATGTTGACACAATTAAATAAACAATTTCAATTTTTTAGAAAAAGTCATGAGTAATTAAATAATTATATTATACATGTCAGTTAAGCTAGAATTTGTTTGCTATATATTATTTACAAAATACGCTGCAAGAAAATTATACGTATTTTGTTAAAATATTTAAATTAATATCACATTTATGTAATTTTAATAAATATTTTATTTTTAAATATTCTAATTTTAATAGATTATATAAATTTTTAGATTATATAAATTTTTAGATTATATAAATTATATAATTACCTTTTAATTTGAAGGAATACATTATATAATTACCTTGTGACAAAATAATAAATATTTTTAAAAATTACTAATTTGATATCTAATTATCTTATAACTATATTTTATCGAATTTATTTATTTATCTTTAATTATATTATATAGGGGCAGATTCGTAAATTATTTTCTTATCTTATCTTGCTAGTTTCTAATCCAACTCATACTTAAGTTAAATTTTTTAAATAGTAAGGTAGGATAATATATGATTCAGGATTAATTTAACATATCTTTTTTTTTTTGACAAAATTTAACATATCTTATTGTGTCATCAAACATTAGAATGCGGGAGAATATGATACATTTATTCTATCATGTTTCTTACCGTGACGATCAAATAGATCTTTAATAAGTTTGTTTAGTTTGAAGTCATGTGTTAAGAGAAGTTGATACTCCACTCCCTCTATTCCTTATTACTAAGACCTCTAACAAAACCATGAATATTAAAAAAAAATGTTGGAGTAAGAAGTTTATTTGAAATATGTATATGAGAGAGAAAGAGAGAAGGATAAAGTATTTACGGAAGTATAGCGGTAAATTAAATAGGACAATTTTGTAAAGAAAACATCAATACAAATGAAATTTAGAGATGTTTACCAAAAATATGAAATTTAGAGCAAAAAAATTATCTGTAGCGTGTGTTTGCTTTAGTATTTAGTGTGTATTTGGTACCACAGTAGGTATGTTAGAACCAAGATGATCCACCTTGATTTTGCAGAAAATACAAAGTGTAATTTTGTGGATCATTGTGATTCTGATATACCTACCGTTGTACCAAATATAGACTTATAACCTATCAAATTCACGTTGCAAAATTGTGGTGCCTTAGAAGGAAGGTTAGAATTGAAGCTTTTATAAATTTTGTAATATGTCTCATATTTAGAGGTAAAAAATTATTTATAAATGATCTTATAATCATAATTGAGGACGGATACAGTAATATTGGATTGCATGCAATGTTTTTGAAGTTTTGACAAAATTGAAATGTTTTTTAGACAGTGATATCTACTTAAGAAGCCAAAAAATTTCATCATCAATTACCATAGATAGGAATGAGTACAGGGACCATGATATTTACCAACCCTATATACCCTTTGTCCGTGTGATTAAAAAAAAAAAAGAACAAAAAACACCGACAAACAATTTGTATGATGTTTCATGTTTTACCGTCAAATCCTCAAGTATGTCACAGTCAACACTTGCAAGCCATTGAATTTGAGTAGATGGCCTTTGTAATCTTTCTCATGATGATGTCTACGGTGCAGCCGACTAAGGCATGAACCTTAGGGCCATTCTACATCTGAATTTTAGGCCTATTCTATATCTGAATTCTAGGGCCATTCTATCGTGGTCTTTTAAGTTTACCAAAAAAAATATATTGACATTTGTTTTTTTTAGATTGGTTTTGTAAGTTACTTTTCAAGTTATTCATCTATGATGCATTTCATTTGCACTATTAACCTTTAACTTGTATTCTTTTTGCATTGTTGTCATTTATGTTTGGTTTTGTGATTGCATGAACCACTATTTCGCTCTACAATAAGATGTCATTCATCATGTCTAACAATAGCCCACTTCACCTGTGCCTAGTGAATTAATTCAATATCGTTTACGATTATTTTTTGTTTAGGAAAATCAACCAAATCTGAAACATAAATAATAATTGATCAGAGCAATTACAGGAGTTCAAACAAATTAATATGTAGATTCACGAGTTCGAGAGTTGGTTTTGAAAAATGCCTCGAATTGAATTCCAGTTTTATGGTCATGGAAATTATTTTGCTGAGCTATTCTCAACCAATTGTATGTTGTAAGTCTCCACACACTCCAAATGAAAGATTCATGCAAGGCGACATAATTAAGGTTGCAACATTATATCAAGAAATTGATAATTTCAACCAATTGTTTATGATATATTTTATATAAATCAAGTTTATGGTAGCGTATGTAAACTGGTTTTACGTAATATATTGAATAATACAATCTATCGTTTATTTTATTTTAAAGATATTTTAGTCAAATTAAGGTGTAACCAATTTTTTTTCGAGGTGTGGCTAGAAAAATTCTAATAGTAAACGACATATTTCAAGTAATATCAACAGTATTCTACAAATTCTAGTAAAAAAACATTATTCTATAAATTTTAATAGTGCATGTCTTTTAATTATTTTTATGAGGTACTGCATATTTATATTTATTTTTTGCATTAATATTTTTTTAGGTTTCTTAAATTTACATATACATATATCATTTTTTTTAGGTTCATTGAATGAATGATATATATGATATTTAATATATTATTTATTCGATGAATCTAATAAAAATGAGTAAATTCTTAAATTATCTTAAATTCCTCCGACAAAAATTAAACAAAAGAAAAGACCACGATATCCAACATATAATGAAATGGCGAATTGATTGAGAAACAGAGATAGGAATTTGGAATTTGGATCAGAATTCAGAACCTTTACGTTTTGCATTCCGATCCCTAATTCTTCTTCTTCATCCCTGGTAACTCGGTTTACGTCTTTATGCAATAATTCATATTTTTTATTATTATTTGTTTTCATGTTTTTATCTTATGCTGTTGCGCATTTTCAATTCAACCTTTCCTCTTTGACTCTTTCTCATCGCAATTTTGTTTTTTATACATTGATCTCGTCAGTTCCTGCTTGATTTCTTCGTTTTCCTTGTTAAAGATTGCATTTTTTCTTTCATGTTGAAATTTCTGATCGTGGGTATATGTAGATATGCTGAAGTGAAAATTTATTGCTGGAAAGAGGGAGTATTTGCTGTTTTTGATCAGAATTGCTTTGACTGATTCATTCCCCTGGTACCCTCTTGCCTCAATCACTTTTTTTTTTTTTTTTTTACATTTTCTTTCATACCTGTCATTATGTAAATATGATGATGCATAACAAAGTTTCTTTGTTGGCTTTGAGGATGTTTTTAGTGTTCTTTGTGATACTTGTATAAATGGGAATTGGAAACAATGTTATCAATCATGGATCACAAAAAATAGCAGTTTGTTCAAATTCCTGTACTAATAAACAATAACGGGCTGTTTAAATTCCGCTAAGCTATAACACTATAGCGGCCATAAGCCAGTAAATTTTAGTTAACAACACGAAGTGGGAAGTAGCATTGACCACAAAAATCTTTGGGAATATTTATGTTATCAACTTGTTATTCCTTATGTTTGCTTTACATTTATGTGTTGTATTGTATGGACATGTTGCCTACATCACTTAATACTCTGAGGAGCATCAAAGCCACAGTTGCTTGAAAAAGTGGAGTAAAATTGGAATTGTTGGTTGTTAGGTTAAGTGATATTCAGTAGCTAGGGGTTCTGGTAGTGGTGGAACTGATGTATGAAAACAGATAATTCGTAGAGTTAGGAAGAGTTGCAACTGCAGGATACATAAATTCATGGATGATACAATTAATGACCCAACCAATGAATTTAACCGTGCTGCACTAAAATTTTAATTTTCATTGCTGTGTGGAGGAAACAAGCCATTATTTACTTCATATATATGATGTTACCTAGAGAATGAGACAAGAAAGGACTGAGCTGCTGAAGTAGTTCAAAGCGGGCATATGCTCGTATCATTTGAGTTAGTATTTTTCTTTGAATTGGAGAAAATGTGTTGAAGCTCATGAATGGATTTAGCTCTCTAGAAAAAGCTCGGATTTTTGACACACACACACATAATGGAAATGCTCTATATCTGTAGTTTATCATTTCAAGAACATCTAATTCTCAATCCAAACTTATGAAATTTGAATTGCTAAACATCTTGCGGACTACCATTCCTGTTGAGTCCCTTTTCACTTGTTTGAATTAGTAGTAAGACACTCAACTATTCTTGAACACATGCAACGACTGTAGCAATATAAATGTTGCATTAACAGTGTCTGGCAATTCCCTCCTGCCACTTTCATCCTCCAGGTTGCAACAAGCAAGCATGACCGTGTTTAATAATTTTTTTTCAAGTAATATCAAAGAATTTCTCTTGTCTATTACAATAAAAATCACCTTCTGACACTTCACTGTGGTTATTGAGTGCAGAAAATGCTGGCAGATACCCCCTCATCTCATATCAATTCGTCTGTTTCAACATCTCAAGGAATATTTCCAAATTCAATGATCGGAAATTGTGAATACCCAAATAGTGGGGCCTCCTCTTCTCTTTCCCGGCCGGATGCAGACATCAATGGCAGTGATGAATCTGATTTGTTCTCAATTTCATGGAATCAGGACTACGGTTGCTTAGCTGCTGGAACAAGTCATGGTTTTCGTATCTATAATTGTGAACCTTTCAAAGAAACTTTCAGGCGTGATTTAAAAAGTGGCGGTTTCAAAATTGTAGAGATGCTGTTTCGCAGCAATATCCTAGCGCTTGTTGGAGCTGTAGCAAATTCCAACTATCCACCCAATAAAGTTTTGATTTGGGATGATCATCAGAGCAGGTGCATTGGTGAATTCACATTTAGATCTGAAGTTCGTGGAGTGAAATTAAGACGTGATCGAATTGTAGTTGTTCTCGAGCACAAGATATATGTTTATAACTTCATGGATTTGAAGCTTCTTCATCAAATTGATACTATGGCAAATCCTAGGGGGTTGTGCTGTCTTTCACACCATTCAAATACATTTGTCTTGGCTTGTCCAGGTCGTCACAAAGGACAGGTTCGAGTTGAACACTTTGGACTGAATGTCACAAAATTAATCAATGCCCATGATTCCCAAATTGCATGCTTCACTCTGACAATGGACGGGCTTCTTCTTGCAACTGCTAGCGAGAAAGGCACTCTGATTAGAATCTTCAACACAATGGATGGGTCTCGTCTACAAGAAGTAGGTTACTCATCATGTACTTACTACTTAGTCACCGTGATAAACCATTAATATGCTGAACTTTCCATTTCATATTTTCCTTTTCCCAGGTTTTTTATCTTCATATCTGTATATGTGAGGTGGATTGACTTAAAAACATTTTTTTAATGCTTTATTTTGTTGAGAAGTTTTCTGTATTCGTATAATTGATTGAAAGCGAGAAAAAGAGGAAACTTACTTTATCCAAGTCAAGTAAAACATTTTCATTGTTGTGAATTTTTTTGTTGTGTTGCATAGTCCTGATTCTTGATCATTCTTAATTACATATAAAATATAACAATTTTTTTTGCATCTTTTGGAGGTCTCCTTACAATAACAATGTTTTAGCCTGTGTTGCTGTTTTTACATTTTTCTGACAAGAAGCTTTTACACCTCAACATTCTTGGGTTGTCCACGATAGTTTTGGAAGTGGAGCTTCTTTCCAATAGGAATCAGTTTGATCTTTATCAGTTTCCCTCTTTTCGTGTTCAATAATCGATTTTTCTTTCGTGTAGGTTAGAAGAGGGGTGGATAGGGCTGAAATCAACAGTATAGCTCTGTCTCCAAATGTCCAGTGGTTGGCAGCATCAAGCGACAAAGGCACTGTTCATATATTCAACTTGAGAGTGAGAGTGTTTGGGGAGGATAGTTTAATACGCCCAACTGCTGTCCAAGGGCCTGTACTACTTCATCAGAATTCTTCAACTGCTTTAGATCCCTTGATTTCTCCAAATACTGGTGCCAACCCCAATTCATCATTATCTTTCATGAGAGGTAAAATTGCTTTTCCTTTGTAATGCAGATCACTATTCAATGCAATCATTTTTTCCAGTTTACCAATTCAAATACTTATCCAGCTCAGGGATATGTGTGTGCCGTTTTTAGATTATTTTTAGGCCTTCATCATTTAGAAAATTTGATGGTATCTGAACTCTGAACTCTCCTGTTTTTATGAACTATGCTGATATAAAACGAGATAATACATGAGAAAAGGGGAAACTCCGAAGTCTCCCGATATATAACACAAATTCAATTTCTTGTGCTCTATTAGATTTACTTTTGGATTTGTGCAGGGAAACAACAACAATTTTTTTTTTCTTGCACAAATCATACATGAAATCAATTATTTTGCACATCAGACTTGTTTATTTTATCATTCTTTTGGTTTATGAGTTATCCACGTAGCATTACCTCTTTGATAATCAACTCCTTTCAAGCATGTAATAACATCTAGTAGAACCCATATATTTAAGGATGTTCTCTAAATCAACTCATGATTGTTAGCTTACTTTTAAGATGGAAAATTGCACGATATTTATGGCATATTATTTTTTTTGCTCTTACCTATTTTTCTGTGGAAACAATGTAGGAGTTTTACCAAAATATTTTAGCTCAGAATGGTCATTTGCACAGTTCCACTTGCCTGAAAACACTAAATTCATTGTGGCATTTGGATCACAGAACACCGTCCTGATTGCTGGCATGGATGGAAGGTATGTCTGTCATCATTTACTGTTACTTTTGACTCGTCAGTTGTGTGTGTTTAACCCCTGTTTTTCAAAAATTGAATCCTTGATTATTTTACATTTTCAAATAAAGTTGAAGTACACACAATATCGTAATTTTGCATGCTATTGAAATTAGTAGCTTGTTGGTGATCCAGGTTGGGCTTGTATGATTGAATAATTTTCTGCAGAATGCAATTTTATAGTCCTGCCATTGCATCTTGTGCTATTTTTATGATCATCCTGCATACTTTAATAGACACATTTATATAAGTTTTAATTTAATAGTTTTTTTATTTATAGACAACAAATATTAGAGTTAAAGGTTTTGTTAGTTTCTATGAATCGTAGACATACTGTTTAAAACTTCTCGTGTCCCTTAGCTCACAACAGAGCTACCTAATTGAGACATTTTAATGTAATAGTTGATATTTACTTATTGTTTAAAAGTATATTATTGGGTGAAATACACTAGCTTTATCATGACATTTTATGATTATGAAGAAAAAAATCATGAAGTTTTATATATAGTAATATGGAGTGGTTATTGTCTCACATACATGCCCACACATAATTTTCTTTCAAATTCAGAGAAAGTGTCAGTAGCTTCTTCTATACAATCACTGTTTCTGCATAATTTGTTTTTGTCTGTTATCTTTTCTCCTACATGCTTTGCAGTTGATCACATGTTACGATTTCATTATCCTCAAGAATATTTTTCAAATAATTAACACAAATTAGTGTACCCTTTGCAAATAAATAATTAAATTAAATTAGTATACCTCTCCCTCATCTCTTCTACTTCCTTTTAGCCTCTTCAAGATCATTTAATGAACTTGGTTCTCATCCTCACATACAACTTGTTTTTTGCATCAGTTTTTACAAATGCAGCTTTGATCAAGTAAATGGGGGAGAGATGCTGCAGAAGGAGTATGTTCGCTTCCTAAAATGTTAAATTAAGCAGAGATAAACTATTTCAGGCACTACAAGTCCTCGACGAGCTGGAAACTCTTCTCAGCATGTAAATATGATGTCACCAACACAAAGCAATAAACTCTTCTCCCTGTATGTAAATTCCCATCTCAGTTGGAGGATCTTCAGATTCATTGCTGTATATTTCGCTTGTAAATATCGTGGAAAAGAAAATCAAAATTGAAAAGGAGATATACTGACAGCAATAACTAAACAAATGAATTGCTTGTGGAATGTATAACTTGCACTATCATGTGGGAAATTTGACACTGCATGGCCCTCTGCATATGAAATATATGACAATATATGGGTTTACATGTACCAATATGACATGACTGTACGCTCTTATGTTTCACGTTCAATCCCTAAATATATGACCTTTTGACCAAATCAAGTGATTAAAAAACATGGTAGGGTTATTAAATTTATTAATAATTGATATTGATTTTACGATTTGTTTTTTGGAAATCGATATTCTTAAGAACAAAATGCAAGGAACTAAACATTAATCATTTGGGTAAGGAAACTCCAACGGCATCAACATAAAGCAATAAACTAAATTAGCCAGAATACGCTCAAATGATCAGAGGCATCTCCAACGCACCCTAATATTCGCCACTGTTAGCACAAGCATTTGCTTCATGGTAGGAATGGCACACTTTGACTTCCCAATCTAGCACCAAAAGCTTGCGAATTTGTTGAACCAAATGATATTATGTGCTACTCATAGACTTGTCACTGCATAGATTATGTGCTATTGAGACAAAGTTTGACACTTTTTGTGGGCAGTTATGCATGGGAGGCTAATGAGAAATGTTAGGAAACATAATATGCAGTTGCAATCGCCGTATTGTACGCACTGCGGTAACACGGCAAAACAATTCCTTCATATTTTGCATCACCATACGAAGGCAACGATAATTTGGTTAAACGTTGTAGCATTGGAAGATCGAACAAGTTTATGTTTAATTCACAGAAACTTGTTCAAATGACCAACTTGCCTACAAAATCATTTCACAAGATATTGTTGTTTTTGGACCAATGGCCCTTGGTTTTGTAGTACATTAAACTAATTGGCAGGGAAGAATTACAGTAGTATTGAAATTTGAGATCAGAACTTAGAAGAGAAACTAAATGATTGTGTATTTTGAGTATTGAATCTGGACCACTGTATGAGACTATCGTATTTTTTTTATAGAGAAACAAAAAATTAGTAATAAGCAATAACAGAATTACTAACAACTACTACAAGCTAATAAAAGTTGAAGTTTAACGTTGACCATCCACAATTAGTCAACGGAACTATATCCAATATTGTTTAATAATCAAAAGTTCTGATCTCAAACTTCAACTGATATAAGACTTCAATACTAAGTTCTGATCTCAAACTTCAATAATAAAGATTAATAGCTAATAGGATAGGAAGAGAAACTACTAGTGAATTCAACCCATCAACTTGTTGTATTCCATATCTTTTGAATCGATGATTATTTTTTGAATATGTAGACTTCAGAAAGAATATACATATTGGTTACATCAAGTCTTAAAAGGCTCTAATCTTTCCCCGTTGTGTATTATCATGAATGATTCTTTTCAGAGCCAGAAGCAAGCGTTAACACATTCATATTTTTAAGGTCTTAATATTTTTTAGGTTTTAACATAGCCACAATAAGAGCCTTAAAAATATGTCTCTCCTATTATCTCTCGTCGCGATGCGTCAACCCCATTGGACACGCTCTCAATTTCCGGGTATCATGGAGCCTCGCTTACTCCAAAGGATTTTAAAATACGCTATATCACAATATTCAAGGATTATATATTTTTGTCGAATGTGATACTGAACACTTTTCGGCTTTCTCTGAATTTGCAAGCATTAACAAACTTGCATCTACACTCTATCTCCTTTTGTGGTGGAGCCAGGTTGAATAGTTGATTATGATTTTGAAGTTCAAGATGAATAAAATCTGTGCATATTCTCAAGCTTGCCAATTTAGCTATTTTCAATCCTTCTAACTACAAAAAATCGAGCTATCTATTCCTGTTCAGAAACTTTGTGGAACCAAGAGAATTTTCTCTTCTATAAAACATGCAAGTACTCATGTACCAACGAAGAAAACAAATACTTTTCTGGTTCTACTTAACTGCTTGGTTGAGCTTGCTAATATCTAATCATTCACAATCTTGTCAACTACTCTTTAGATACTATTGGATATGTTTGGTTTAAGAAAATTCTAGTGGATTCATTTTCTTAATAATTTGGGAACCTGTTTGGTTGATTTACTCAATCATAAACCAAACGTGTTTTCGTAAACCTCTAGGATTTTTTTCTATTCAAGAAGAAATTGAGGGTTGTTAAACGTTATTTGCTCATCTATAGAGGTATCTAATTTACCACTTTGTATTGTATACTTCTATTTTTTTCATTTGTTATTGTTGTTATATATGTAGCATACCTCTTGTTTATACGTGTTCTTATTATTTTTTTCTTTGTTTTATGGGTCAGGTGCGTGTCTCTCCAAAATTATAAGGCACCTGTATTCTTTATTGATATGGTGTGTCTCTAACACTTACTTGTTTATTCAATTCACCATTTTATTTATGAGTTTTATTATTACATCATTAACATAACTAGCAAAATAGTGGAGAAATAAAGAGAGAGCATTTTGGAGAAATGGCACCAAGAAAATGCAAAGCTAAAGAAATGGCAGCGACTACGTCTGCAATGCCGGGAAGAGTAACTCGTTCATTGGTGACGAGTTCAGGTTCCAAGTTTGTCAAGTTACCAGATCCAAGAAAGTCACAGAGTATGAAGAAGATGGAGGAAAAAGCTGAAATGAAAGGGAAAGGTAAAGAAGGTTCTGCGGCTAAAGGTGAGAAAGCGGAAGAAGAAAACTCTAAGAACGTTCAAGAAGGTTTTGTGGCTGAAGGTGAAATCTCTAATAAGGTTCCAGAAGGTTCTGCGGTTGAAGGTGAGAAAGAGGAAGAAGAAAACTCTAAGAACGTTCAAGAAGGTTCCGTGGTTGAAGGTGAGATCTCTGATACAGTTTGAGAAGGTTCTGCGGTTGAAGGTGAGAAAGCAGAAGAAAACTCTAAGAACGTTCAAGAAGGTTCTGCGGCTGAAGGTGAAACATCAGAGGTTCCAGGGTGTTCTGCTGAACACAATGAGAATGAGAAGGAGAATGATGCTCTTTGTGTCGATGTTATTCTAAAGATAACGGAAGATGAAAGGATTAAAGAAGAAACTTATTCCATTTATGTTTGAAAATCTTAGTTTCAATTAGTTGTTTTTAATGGAATCTATTTCTTCTTTAATTCTTTGATCTTCTGTTATCTTTATCATAACATCGACACAAATAGCATCGTTTTCCTTATCAGTCTTGTTGTATTCAGCTGTACATTCTCATAGATTTCACCTTCAGCCAAGTGACCTTCTTGAATGTTCTTAAGAGTTTTCTTTTTCTGCTTTCTCATCTTCAGCCATAGAACCTTGTGGAACCGCCTCAGAGATTCCACCTTCAGCGAAACCTTCTTTAACTTAGAGTTTTCTTCTCCGCTTTCTCACCTTCAACCACAAAACCTTCTGAAACCTTCGAAGAGATTTCACCTTGAACAGTAGCTTCTTGAATGTTCTTAGAGTTTTCTTCTTCGACTTTCTCACCTTCAGCTGCATAACCTTCTTTACCTTAATCCTTCACTTCAACTTTTTTCTCTATCTTCTTCTTCTTACTCTATGAATTTCTCGGATTCGGTAACTTGACAAACTTGGAACCTGAACTCTTTGTCAATGAATGAGTTACTCTTGGCGTCGCCGACGAAGTCGCTGCCGTTTCTTCAACTTTGTGCTTTCTTGGTGCCATTTCTCCAAAATACCTTCTCACTTTATTTCTCCACTAGTTTGCTAGTTAGGTCAATGATGTAATAATAAAACTGATTAAAAAAATATGGTGAATTGAATAAACAAATAAATGTTAGAGATACACCCTAGATCAATAACGAATGGAGGTATATTATAATTTTCGAGAAGTACACACCAGAACAAGCAATATAACAAAGAAAGAATACTAACACCTGAACGAGAGGCTCACTACATAACAGCGAATGAAAGAAATAAATGAAAGTATACAATACAAAGTGGTAAATTAGGTACCTCTATAGATGAGCAAATAACAGCCCTCCCTTTCATTTTAAACCAAATATGTCCATCGAAACGATGCCATACTGCCTACAAACAGAAAGATTTAATAGTAAGTTTTATGTATTTTGTACATAAACTAGGCATGAACCATATATGTTGTTGGTCAGATTACATAAGATAAGATGCCTTTCTTGTCCTTCTTTCTCACATGTCTTTTTACAAAACCTTTATGCTTTCTTCATTACCTTCTTCTTCAAGCAAGCATTATTGAGTGCTTTTCCATGTTCAAACTAGAAATTGATAAATATAACTTAATTACTAAAGAACACTAGTCATCAACTAATAAAATCAATATCAAGAGAGCAAAATAAACATATAGTTTAGCCTTTGTTTTTTTTGGTTGATAAAATATAGTTTAGCCTAATACCTGGACTTCGTGAAAAATACATGTGCTGAATCCAAATTTGGAAGAGGAAGTCACAGAATCCAAATTTGATTGGTGATCATCTCTTTTAATATGTTACAGAATATCCTCACATGTCACTTGTGAGGTGTATAACTCTCAGAAAGATCTAGTGTCAAGTTTGAGATGCTCAATGAGATAGCCTGCAACCGGTGATTCTAAATTCTAATTCTCCTATCCTTTTACAATTTGCAATACAGATTGTGCATTAGATCTCAATAACAGACGATCCGGACCTTGCAGTTGTTGTCATAAGTCCTAGCCTCTTGTCTATTTGGAAAAACTATAGACATCAGCAGAAGTACCTAATTTACCACTTTGTTTTATATACTTTTATTTATTTCATTCACTGTTATGTTATGTAGCCTGTCTCTCGTTTATGGTGTTCTTATTATTCATTGTTTTATTGCTTGGTGTGTGCCTCTCCAAATAACAATGTACCTCTGTTCGTTATTGATCTGGTGTGTTTCTTAACATTTATTTGTTTATTAAATTCACCATTTTTATAATCACTTTTATTATTACATCATAAACATAACTAGAAAAATAGTGGAAAAATCGAGAGAGAGCATTTGGGAGAAATGACACCAAGGAAATGAAAAACCGAAGAAACAGTAACGACTACATTGGCGGTGCTGGGAAGAGTAACCGTTCATTGGTGAAGAGTTCAGGTTCCATGTTTGTCAATTTAACGAATCCGAGGAAGTCACTGAGTAAGAATAAGAAGATGGAGAAAAAAGCTGAAAAGAAAGGGAAATGTAAAGAAGGTTCTGCAGCTGAAGGTGAGAAAGCGGAAGAAGAAAACTCTAAGAATGTTCAAGAAGCTTCTGTGGCTGAAGGTGAATTCTTTGAGAAGGTTCAGTTGTTGAAGGTGAGAAAGAGGAAGAAGAAAACTCTAAGAACGTTCAAGAAGGTTCCGTGGCTGAAGGTGAAATCTTTGAGACAGTTCCAGAAGGTTTTGCGGCTGAAGGTGAGAAAGAGGAAGAAGAAAACTCTAGGAACGCTCAAGAAGGTTCCGTGGCTGAAGGTGAAACTTTTGAGAAGGTTCTGCTGAATACAACGATAACGAGAATGAAGACAATGCTTTTGTGTAGATGCTATGCTAAAGATAGAAGATAAGAGGATTAAGAAAGAAACTGATTCCATTAATGTTTGAAAATCTTCGTTGCAAATTAATTGTCTTTAAGGGAACTAATTGCATCTAAGATTTTCAAACGTTAATGGAATTAGTTTCTTCCTTAATCCTTTCATCTTCTATCTTTAGAATAGCATCTACTCAAAGAGCATCGCCAGCTTTTTCATTCTCATTGTATTCAGCAAAATATTTTGGAACCTTCTTAGAGATTTCACCTTTAGCCACAAAACCTTCTTCAACATTCTTAGAGTTTTCTTCTTCCCCTTTCTCGCCTTCGGCCATAAAACCTTATGGAACCATCTCATAGATTTGACTTTCAGCCACAAAATCTTTTTGATCGTTCTTAGTTTTCTTCTTCCGCTTTGTCACCTTCAACAACAGAACCTTCTAGGAGATTTCACCTCAGCCACAAAAGCTTCTTGAGAGTTTTCTTCTTCAGCTTTCCCAACTTCAGCAACAAAACCTTCTTCACCTTTCCCTTTCACATCTTCTTCTTCTTACCATGTGCCTTTCTCGGATCTGGTAACTCAACCAACTTGGAACCTTAACTCTTCTCCAATGAATGAGTTACTCTTCTCGGCATCGTCGACGTAGTCGTTGCCTTTTCTTCAGCTTTGTGTTTTCTTGGTGCCATTCCTCCAAAATGCTCTCTCGCTATTTCTCCACAATTTTCTTAGTTATGTTAATGATGTAAAAATAAATTTGATTAAAAAAATAATGTTGAATTGAATAAACAAATAAATGTTAGAGACACACACCAAATCAATAACGAAGGACCCAAGAGCACTTAGATGAGTTGGCACGGGTCTCTTCTAGCTTAACCAAGATCATAGTTTGAATCTAGGTTTGAGCATACATAAGCATTAAAACTCTTAGGGAAAGTTTGCTTGGGCAGTTGCGCGCGGAGGATATCTGGTTTAAAAAAAAAAATCATGACGAAGGTAAATCATAATTTTGGAGTGGTGTAGATCAAACCAAGTAATAAAAGTATAAAACCAAGAAAGGACAATAACACATACACGAGAGGCACACTACCTAAAAGCGAATAAAAAAAAGTATACAAAGTGGTATATTAGGTACTTCCGTAGGTGAGAGAAAAACGTGTTTAAGAGCCCTCTCTTTCTTCTTAAACCAAACATGTCCATCAAAATGATGCCATACTGCCTACAAACAGAAAGATTTAGCAGTAAGTTTTCTCTATTTTGTACATAAACTGGCATGTACTAATACTATGTTGTTGGTCAGATTACATAAGATTGCATTATATTTGCATTTTGACTTTTATTAAGGAAGTAATCAATCAACCAATGCTTAATTGTGAATTAAGATCATAAAATGGCATTACATACTATTACCGTGGGTTAAAATAATACCTCCACATACAGTTGCCATGACTTCTGAGTTGACAGAAACAGCAAGAAGTGCCTTTTCAGCAAGCGTTTCTTACAAAAATAAAACGCTTTCTTCATTACCTTCTTCTTCAAGCAATCATTATCGAATGCTTCTCAATGTTCAAACTAGAAATAACTATAACAAAAAAATCGATAAATATAATTTAGTTACTAAATATAATACTAGCCATCAACTAATGAAATCAATATCAAGAGAGCAAGATAAACATATAGTTTAGTGTAATACATGGACTTCGTGAAAGATCCAATGTCGTGCTGCGGAAGCCGGTGTGGCGGCTTATAGTGCTGAGAATGAGAAGTGTCTTTGCAATGTAATGAATATCGTTTTAACTCTCGGTGGCTACTTTCTGAATTATGGTGTTATTCTTCACCAGGGTTTCTCTATTTATAAGAAGAGTTCACATAGAAAAAAATACAAAATCTATCAAGTCTTAAAATGCTATAATCTTTTCACCGTTGTGTATTATCATGAATGATTCTTCTTCAGAGCCGGAAGCAAGTGTTAACACGTTCATATTTTTAAGGTCTGAATAATTTTTAACATGGCCACAGTAAGAACTTAAAGCAAAGAGTGAAGGAGTAAAGGTACCTGGATGCGAACGATGAGAATCAAAATCAGAAGTCGCAGAATTTAAATTTGATTGGTGATCTCCTCTTTTAATATGTAATAAGTGAAATAAAGTAAAAGTAAGAGACAGATAAAATTGCTTGTTTTTCCCTCAGTCACTCACCTACTAGCCTGTGATCGGATTTTTGATATTCTTACTAAGCCTCTTGCTTGTTTGGAAACATTCTCAACAAACTGAAGAGTTGCGTTGGCTAGTTCTCGACATACTTGTTTAAAGCAGGATGATAGTAGTAAACTAATCATTCTCCAAGGCTTAAAGTTTCCTAACTTTGGAAGTAAGAGCAATCTCTCTTCTATTAACTGCATGGTTGAGCTTGCAGAACCTGTATGATTGATTTTCTGAATCATAAACCAAACATGTTTTCTTAAACCACTACAGAATTTTCTCTATTGGATGTTTAATGTTATTCGCTCATCTATTTGTATAATTTTTTTTTTCTTTCACTTTTATGCAGTGTGCCTCTCATTTATGTGTTCTTATTATTCTTTGTTTTTATTGCTTGGTCTGGTGCGTGCCTCTCCAAAATTATAATGTACCTCTGTTTGTTATTGATTTGATGTGTATTCTAACATTTATTTATTCAATTCACCACTATTATTGTTTTTAATCAGTTTTATTATTATTTCATTAACATAACAAGAAAAATAGTGGAGAAATCGAGAGAGAGCATTCTGGAGAAATGGCACCAAGAAAACGTAAAGCTGAAGAAACATTAGCAACTATGTCAGCGATGCTGGCAAGAGTAACTCGTTTAGCAGCGAGAGTAAACATTCCTTAGTGAAGAGTTCAGGTTCCATGTTTATAGAGTTACCGGATCGGAGAAAGTCGCTAATTAAGAAGAAGGAGACAAAAATGCTCAAGCGAAAGGTAAAGAAGGTTCTGCAGCTAAAGGTGAGAAAGCGGAAGAACACTCTAAAAAAAGTTCAAGAAGCTTCTAAGGCTGAAGGTGAAATATCTAAGAAGGTTTTGCGGTTGAAGGTGAGAAAGAGGAAGAAGAAAACTCTAAGAACGTTCAAGAAGTTCCGTGGTTGAAGGTGAAATCTCTGAGACGGTTGCAGAAGGTTATGCGACTGAAGGTGAGAAAGCGGAAGAAGAAAACTCTAGAACTTTCAAGAAGGTTTTGGGGCTGAAGGTGAAATCTCTTAGAAGGTTCTAGAAGATTCTGCTGAATACAATGAGAATGAGAAGAATGATGCTTGATGCTATGTTAAAGATAACTGAATACGAAATGATTAAAAAGAAACTGATTCCATTAATCTGTTACAATTGGTTGTCTTTAATGGAAATCGGTTTCTTATTTAATACTTCCCTCTTCTTTTATCTTTAGCATAGCATCAACACAAAGGGCATCGCCATCCTCATTCTCGTTGTATTCAGCATAATCTTCTAGAACCTTCTTTTAGAGATTTCACCTTCAACCATGGAACCTTCTTGAACTTTCTTAGGGTTTTCTTCTTCTACTTTTTCACCTGAAGCCATAGAACCTTATGAAACCATCTCATAGATTTCACCTTCAGCCACAAAACCTTCTTGAAGGTTCTAAGAGTTTTCTTCTTCCGCTTTCTCACCTTCAACAACAAAACCTTCTCATAGATTTCACCTTCAACCTTCAACCGCATAGGCTTCTTCAACGTTCTTAGAGTCTTAGAGTTTTCTTCTTCCACTTTCTCACTTTAGCCATAGAACTTTCTTTACCTTTCCTTTTCACTTCAGCTTTTTTCTCCATCTTCTTCTTACTCCCACTTCCTCAAATCTAGTAACTCGACAAACTTGGAACCTAAACTCTTCACCAATGAACGAGTTACTCTCATCACCAAACGAGTTACTCTTCCCGGTGTCGGCGATGTAGTCACCATCGTTTATTCGACTTTGCCTTTTCTTGGTGCTATTTCTCCAAAATGCTCTCTCTCTCTATTTCTCCACTATTTTGCTTGTTTTGTTAATGATTTAAAAATAAAATTGATTAAAAAAGTAATAATGGTGAGTTCAATAAACAAATAAATGTTAAGAGACACACACCAGATCAATAACGAAGGTAAATTATAATTTTAGTGAGGTACGGATCAGACCAAGTAATAAAACAAAGAAAGAATAATAAGAACACATATTAATGAGAGGCATGCGAGCGAATAAAAAAAAGTATAGAATACAAAGTGGTAAATTAAGTACCTCTATAGATGAGTGAATAATCAATAATGTTTAAAATCCCTCTCTTTCTTCTTAAACCAAACATGTCCATCAAAATGATACTGCTGCCTACAAACAGAAAGATTTAATAGTAAGTGATAAGTGCTCAAAAGTAACATATTTTATGTGTTAATCTAGGCATTTTAGTGACTTGTTCTGCAAGTTATCTAAGGAAAAGCTACAAAATTATGTTCTTTTAACCATTTATGCTTTACATGCCTGATTTTCCCCCCTTTTTATGCAGGAAATGACAAGCAAGGGACAAGAAAGAAGCTGATGAACTAAAGTCAGTACGCTTAAGCGTCCTCAGCACGCTTAAGCGTACACAATGCTGAGAGCAGCTTCCTGTACGCTATTGGTACGCTGCCAGCACGCTCCCAGATTCAGAGAGTACGCTTAAGCGTCCTACTGTACACTTAAGCGTACTAGGTCCAGTAGCAAACCTTCATGTACGCTAATTACACGCTTCTTGTACGCTTAAGCGAACTTCGTCAGATGCAAGTGGATAAGGCACACGTGGCTGTTCCCAA
>Ga0315915_1003751_pt1 | contig 19250 bp, 9 predicted proteins | sample MpolbnodulesMG_FD_207738 | JGI IMG/M metagenome (GOLD analysis project Ga0315915, IMG submission 207738) | Medicago polymorpha root nodule microbial communities from Los Angeles, California, United States - branched nodules | ecosystem: Host-associated > Plants > Roots > Nodule | place: USA...
ATTAACTATGCACAAACAGAGACGACATTGTTTCACAAGGCAAATATTGAACACAAATCTTTGAAGACACCTGCTATATTTTAAGGACTTTAATTGAATAGAAATCATAGCATCTCACACATTAATTCAAAAAATTATCCACAAAATAAGAAGAGAGAGAGAGTAACAACAACAATGGTTTTTTTCCCCCTTTTGTTTGATTAATTGAGAGAGAGAGGTAATGACATGAAAAAAGAGAGTAGTAGGCTTTTATTGGATTTGGACCAGTGAAAAAGAAAACCAGTGTAAGTTAACTCACGCATCGTGAGTTAACTCACGTAAAGATTAACACTAGCGTGAGTTAACTCACGCAAGGGCAATATGAACATTTACTTTGGGAATGAGCAAAACTGTTTGGGTAAAGAGCAAAATTCAGGCCTAAATACATATTGCTCTCGGACACCCGCCACCAAAAAAGGCCCGACCAATCTCTTCCAATGCTACATCTTCATAAAGGAAAACAACGGCCCAACTCTAAACAATCAAAAGCTTAGGATTCCCTAAAAAATTGTAACGTTTTCGACCATTAATATCTTCCAACATTCGGTGATTGCAAACTCACCATCTATCCAATTGCTAGGACCATGACTCAAGATATACACTATCTATCCAATTTTTACCTCTCACTCTTTGTTCTCATGATGACTTAAACATGTGAGTGCTTGCAAGTATCCCTAGTTTACATCTCGACGATTGTTGTTCGACAAAAACTATCATTTTGATCATTCCAAAACAGACCACTTGGAGTCTTACACACACTATGAACTACCACTTGTGCTAGACCTCAATTGTATGAAATTGCTTTTTCTAGGTACTACATATGTTTATAAAATACTACTTCCTTTGTCCCAAATTATAAGACGTTTCAAACATTTTACACGTATTAAAAAATATAATTAATTTTGCATTGGAAATATATATTATAAGTTGTTTTACAAAATTGTCATTAATAAATGGTACGAGAAAGATAAATTAAAAAATTGAAAGAAAAGAGAGTAACATATAATTAAAGTTACAAAGAAAAGCAACATTAATAATTCGTTGGTATTGTAAAACAATTTATAATTTACAACAAATTATTTTTTTTAAAGGATTTATAATTTAGGATGGAGGGAATATAACTCTAAACTTTTTCCATAAAATGGGTGTATAAATAAATGAAAGTTACGTGATCGATGCAACACTCTTGTTTGTTGATTCACGTGCAAAGTCAATATGTCCTTTTCTAAGTCAACTACTGATTTACAAAGGTTATGAGAACTTTGTTTTGTTACATCTTTATAGCCTGGTCGGCTAATTTACGTGTCTTCGGTCTCCTTTTTGGTTGTTTATGTTTCTCAAGAAACAATTTCATGGTTGAAATTTTGAAAACACAGTTCAGCCTTGATTAACCGGTGGGTTAATATCAAAAGTATCACAGCAAGTGTTTTCACACGGTATCCTTGAAACAATGCTTGTAATTTACGGTCGTTGCTATTTTTGAAGCAAACAAACTCTTATCAAATAATTATAATTAATAGTAATAGTTTCTCCAATGCAAAGGAAGAATAAAAAGTTGCAATTAAATTTGATAATTCATCAAACAAGATATGCTTTCTGATATATTATATTGTAGAAACTTAATAATTAAAATAATCCTATAAACATCAAGCACTACTATAAAAAGCATAGAGAGGGATATTAGTGATAGAAAAAGTGAAATGTCTCACTAATTTCTTCGTCGTAAAATTTAGTGACAGAATTAGAGAGAGATTTCATGTTTTTCCTCTCTAAATTTCCCTCACTAATTTTTGTTTTTTTTTTTTTGGTTTTAAATTTTTGTTTTTTTAATAGTGAAGATAAAATATAAAATCTTAATGACCTTAGAATATATGACATGTTGATTTATCACAATCATTAAGAATATGTGGTCTCCCATGACAACGATGTAAAACATAAAAAAGGAGGCAGATAACAAGCGGTCGTTGACTTGTGTCCTAAATTTTAAAAATTCCAGTTTTCAATATAAATTATTACTTTCGGAGGTGAATATAACTGGGGTGTCTATGTTTCGAACTTCGATCCCTACATATGTTATGTAATTATGCAACATTCTAAATCAACTGAGCTAACTCACACGGACATAAAAACTACTACTTTTGTTTCTTTAACAAATGTTATTATGACACTACCCTTAAATTTTTAGTTAGTAATTTGCCGGTATCTTAATATTTTGAGCAAGATCCATGTTGATTCACCTTACAAAAGGTTTAAAGTACCACGTGCATCATAGGCTAATAGACAAGGATCCCTGTCGTAATGGAAAAAGCCATTTAGCCATGGGGTTGGGGCCGCCAGGCTTCTCAGACTTACTAAAGTCAATGCAAATCATATGTGAATGATTTCCTATTAAATTTAGCTTTAGTTTTTTTTCTTTTCTTTTCATACTCGCTCCGTCCCATATTAAATGACATAGTTGACTCCGACACACGTATCAATGCATATGTTTTATCTGTGATATCTTCAATTTTCTACTAAAAAAAATTATGAAAATTTAATATTTTAAAAATATTCATCGAGACGAATTCAACAACATCTTACATGATATTATTTATCTTTGTGAATTAGTAGAAAAATGTGGTCAAAATATGTTAAGTCAATAATGTATATTGTCAAATAGGTCATCTATTGAGGGACGGAGGAAGTAGCAAAATAATAGCTTTAGTTATACGCATACTGTCTGTTATTGATATATGAAGAGTGTTATTTGAACAACCTTTTATTGGGACAACTTGTTGGACAACCAAAATATACAAAGAAATTTAGGTAGTGACACAAAAACCAAAGCAACAGAGAAAGAAAGTAAAAACACAATGTGAGTATGAGAGAGAAAGTTGTCACAAAAGTTGTCAAAAAATGGTTGTTCAAATATCATTTCTCATATCTAAAAAAAAGTGTCATCGGTTGATCAAATTATAGTAGAAGAATGCTAGTCAGTGCTCCAAGAGTATTAGTTAAGCATCTAAAACAAGTGTTTTTATGAAAAAGTTGTGTAGTAATTACTTGATCAAAAGTAACATCTTATATTTACAAAACTAAATTTCTATTTGTAGATTCCTTAATCATTGCCTTGAGGGCAATGGTTAGCAAGACTCATTAAAGTATAATGATTTTTTTTTATAATTTGACATCTTCTCTCACAATTATAGAGATTAATCCTTTAAAATAAATTTATATAGATATCTTCTCTCATAATTGTAGAGAATAATCCTTTAAAATAAATAAGATGAGAAAACTTTCACTCAATTCTTTAATTATATATGTTATCATTTATCATATCATCCAAGTGATCTTACATGATGCCTAAAAAAAAAGTGATCTTACATGTATAATGATTTTTTTCTTTCTATTATTTACTCCCTCAACACTTTGATTAACCTATAAGTGATCTCGCAAGAAAATAAAGAGCAGGGTAGTTATGGTTTGGTCCGGGTTGAGACTAGGAAAAGATAATTTAGAGCTTACCTAAATTTTATTATTTTTAGTGTTCAATATAATGATTATTTTTTTTCAATCTTTAAAATTACAAATTGTAGTATACTAGAAATTTTCAAAAATAAATTCAATGGATCATATAGTAAGTTTTATATAAAAAAAAAATGTCAACTAAAGATCTTTTTAAGGCAAAATAAAGATAGCATTACAAATTTTATGTTTTCATAAAATTGTGTGATTGATAAAAAAAATATGGTATGAGCATAGTCAACGGTAATTGCATTGTTGAAATTTAATATTTATATTGAGTTTTTTTTTTTAAAGCTAAACGAAATTGCATTGTTGAAATTTAATATTTAATATTTATATTGAGCTATTAAGTAATTTGATAGCTCCTCATTAATTTTTTTACGAGAATTTATAAAATTATTTTCACACTTTGTTCTCTCGTAAGATTATATTTTTGTAATTATTTATAGGGAATGACAGTGTTTATTTTGAGAGAAACATTAAACCATACATTCTCCCCAGGGAGTTCAAATTTAGTATTTTTTTTACTTACCTATCCACTCACGTTAACATGGACAAAATAAGAAATTTATGAAATTCAGCTATTTGACTATAGCAACTAGGCTAACGGAATCCAATGGAGTCTTTGCTGCAACACTAAATCCAAATTAGTTAGTAAAATCACATAAAGCATCTTTTTTTTTTTTAATTTTGTTTTTAACAAAAGTAAGCTATGCTAAACCTAATTAGTACCCCTACACCTTAACCACCCCCACCACCCCTAAAAAACGAGCAAGTAAGATATCAAAAGCACCGTGCATATGAACTTATCGGAAGCATAAATTCCATGAAATTTTTTTATTAATTTTACTAAGTCAATGTAAATTTAACTTGAGCAATAAAATACATCGTACGAGTTCAATTTTGTTATAATATACATTTAGGCACTATGTAGGCAAGTGTCTTGAAACGTTTACCTGATTCAAAGACCCTAATAATGTGAATTATCAATAAAAAAACATCATAGAGACTACGAGAATGTCATTTCTATATGACAATATATATACATATAAGGTCGGATTGTGTGTGTATCCACTAGTCGTAACATTATTTCATGTCAATTTTTTAGACTCAAGGCCAACAATTAATTAACCCAATCAAACCTGGTGAGATATGTGTAAAATAAGGACACTTTGTAGTGCTTTGTATCACTTTCGATAGGGATTACAATTGAACACAGACTCTATGGATACAAGCAAAAAATACTTATAATGGGTAGGATAAAACCCCGTTTTCATGGGTCTGAGCACGGGTTCGGGTAATACTCACAAATTTAAATAGATTTGGGTACGGGTAAGGGTACAATATTGCTCATTCCCGCAACCCCGCATATACATATTTATATAATATCATAAATTATTTATTTATTTTTGGTGTATAATTAATTAATTTATTTAGCTATTTAAGTCTAAACCTAAACCTAAACCAAAAAACTACCTAATACAATAACAACCCCATCCTGCCGATATCAATTTTTTAGGGATATTTTGGATGTTTTTTATTTGATTAAATATTACGATTCGTACTATTTTATGAGTTAATTTTAAAAAATTTAGACCATAGCTTTATTTCAATTGTGATGTTTTTATTGTCTTTTCATATTTGAAGTGCGGGTAATGGTTGCGGGTATATGCACTTAGGTACCGATAGAGTATAGGGAAGAGCACTAAAGTTATTGCCCACGAGAGTACGGGCACATGTACGGATATTTTTACAAATGTAGGTATGGAGAAGGGCATTGTAGTATCCTACCCATAGGGTATCCATTACCATCCCTAACTTTGGATCATATCTTGGGTATGCCTTGGCTCAAATAGGAGTTGTATAGATAAAATGATTGCAGTTTAACAAAAAAATTATACGAGTTGTATAAATAAAATGCCTTGGCTCAAATACTTTCATGTCATACAAATTTTGTATTTAGTTTAAGTCTCTATTTGTATTTTATAGGAACTATTTTGGAGACTAAAAATATCCATTTTTTGTAAAATCTTTTCAAAATATGGACTATTCTTGCAACTACAATATTATAGAGGACTAAAATTGCCATTAAAATTTTATAGAGACTAAACTTGAAAATTCGTAATTTTATAGGGACTAAAAACATATTTAATCATAAAATTTATACTAAATAAGTACTAAGTAGTAGTAGTGTAATACTGAAGTAAAAAACAACTCCTTGTCTTCGAGGTTAAGATTTCGGATAAATTTTTATTCCAAAATTCTTTTGAGTTAGGTTTAAACCTGGTCTAAAGTTTGTGTCACAAAACAAGTAAGCGGACCGGATCAGTCCGCTTACTTTGAGTTAAGTTCTTAAATATGACAATTTATTAAGTGAATGTTTAAATTGATTATGAATTTAATTTAATCACCGTTTATTGTGATTTTCCCTAAATTATACTTTTAGAGCTTTAAAAAACTTATATTGCCTTCGTCATTTCGTTAAACTCAACATGATTACATGCATGCACTAAAAGTAGTTGCAACCCATTATCATCTTAAAACAAACAATCTTGAAAAACCGTAGTTGGATGGAGTCAAATAGTTAAAGGACCACAACTTTTACGGCGAGGACAAACAACATCAATCAAAATGACCAAAATGAGATAACGTGTTTAGACAATCAACATATCTTTATATTATTTGAGTTGACTTTCAAACAACAAAAGATGTTGATCTTCTAGGTTAACTTTAAATGGTCATGCATATAATATTTCATAACCGCACAACTTGTAGTTGTCTAATTACTTTCTATTGTGTGATTTTTCATGTATATATATTTGTGGATACAACACTGTAGTTGAGGAATAATAGGATGTTGAATTGGAATTGCTTGTTTGGTTCCATTAGGGTTAACCTATTCCCATGTTTTATCCATAATGGGAGATGTTGCCCGTAATACGTGCTGCCACGCCATCTTCTTCCTTTTTCTGTAGAATGAAACTCTCTCTCTCTTTCATCTTTTCTGTAGAATGGTACACATCAGAGTATGACAAAGGGAGAGGACGATACTTGCACCAGATTTCAATGCTTTTTACAACCTTGAACATTGTGTTATGTGTATCAGATTCAGATTCACACAGCGAAAGCGAAAGTTGGGAAAGAAACAACACGTAAATGTCAAATCTTTAACACAGCCTGTTCACTTTTTTCAAATTTTATTGTTTTTCTATTGCATGCCTAATTAATATATCACCATGCCATGTCATTGTTATAGTAATTGCAACTTTTTTTTTCTTTGGATCTACTATTTTCGTTTTTTTTTTCTTTCCATATATCATGCCACAGTAGATAACAACTTTATTTGACGAATGTTAAACCCTAAATATATAGATCGTTTAATTTTTACTTGAAATGTGAACTTTCGTACTCCTTCGATACTATATAAGAGAAAGTTGGTTTAACAAAGATAGACATATTTAGTTTTCTCCAAAAAGACATATTTAGTTAAAAATTAGATATATTTTTCGATATTATATAAGAGAAAGTTGGTTTAACAAAGATAGACATATTTAATTAAAATCAAATACATTTGTTGATTCAACTTTCGCTTAATATGTCATATTATATTGAGTGTGTTTAAGCCCATTACATTTTCTTTGTAGGTCACATTGAGAGTGTATTTATGCCCTCATGCTAGACTCAACTTCTATATGTGCAACTCTTTACTTTATTTGTTTTTTAGTTATACTATTGAATTCACCCTTCCCAATTAAAATGTGTACCATTGTCTGTCCTAAAATATTTGGCTTTTTTTTTTTTTGTTTCAAAACCCACCTCGGAATACATTCATTCTCATCCACATGCTTTGTTTTGTAGTTCACGTGCTTGTAGGGTTTGTGTTTTTTGTAATTATTGATATAGTTTTTCAAAAAAATAAATTATAATATTTGCAAAGAATTGATGAAAAGGGGAGTGGTTGTAAACAAACTTTTGAACGGACTTTCTGGCGCCCCAAGTCAATTTGTGTTTTGGAGTGGGACAATAAATTAAATAATAGAATTAAATAATTAAAGAAATGTAACCACAAAAAAAGTCACACTAGATATTCTGAAATTCTACTAACAGTCTGCGAAAAAAACAAATGTAAAAAGGTTAAAAAGCTTAAAAGTTTAGTTTGCTTACGTGGTAGTACTATTGAGAGCTTTTTTTTCAAAAATATTATTCAAGAGATGTAATTATTTGGCCATAATCTCAAATAAAAGTATTTGAACACACAAATATGGACGATCAAGTGGGGATCATGTGACATGAACGATCAAGCCAAGTTAAGCATTCTGAATGTGGAGCTCATGTGACCTGAACGATCAAGTTGAGTTGTACATGTCGAATATTCAATGCATAGTAGAGTCCATATGGTATGGTCCTCTGTACCAATCCATAAATTGAATTGAATTATGTTAATTGATGTGATTATATTATATAATTTGGTTTTAATTTTTCCTTCATTTTATGTCAATGTAGCAAAAAAAAATTGCTCACTTTCGGATCCAATTTTGAGGCACCGTTGGATATGATATATAGGGTGCGTTTGTTTTATCTTTTGTAAAAAGATTTTATGTTAAGAAACACAAGCGATTTTAGAAAGAAAAAAAATCAAAGATATTTTTGTTTGTTTACAACCTATAAAAATCACTTTCTTTTTTAAATTAACGATTTTTTAAGCAGTTCATTTCGCACGGGTAAGTTATATGAAAAATGTAAAATCGTTAGAAGTTGTGGTGGATAAAATTATTGTCATTAGTTCAATTTGAAAAAAATACACATTAAATTTCGTGTGAAAATCAATTATTAAAAATAATAACAATCACCTAAATAATTTGAAATTCTTCAACAACATATATGAAAGAAATTTCATATAAGTCTTTGTTTAATCAACACATCTTAGGTCATACATTTATAAGATTGTTCACTATTTTGAATTCCACTAAAGATATCTTCAAATAAGCAATAAAAAAAATTAATGAATACATAATCTAACAATTAACTCTTTAAAAGAAACCATACACATCTATAATCATTTCAAAACTTCTAGTAATTTTTTTTTTAATACGGTATGGGAAGGAATGAGAAGGAGATGAATGAAATCGATTTCGAGCCACATGTTATTGATCTTACGACGGGCTACGATTGCCAATGGCAAAAGGCTTGATATCGAAACAAGGGATCATGGAGGTTGGCCCATTAGCGGTGCGAATCCAGGTGTTGATAGAGTCGTGTCAATTGAAGAAGCCACAATAGAGATGCATGATCCAAATGTCACGAGATTTATGGAGAGCGATCATAGTATGGGAGGACAAAGATGCATGATCTAGAAGAAAGATAGAGGGTTCTGACTAAGGAGAGAAGAAGATAGATGGACTTCTCAGAAGAAGAAAAAAAGAGATGATAAAGAGCGGAGGTTTTGGTGAGTTCGTGAGAAAGAGATGTGGTTGGGATTCATGAAGGAAGAAAAAATAGATATGTTTTATTGTATGAATAACATTTGGCTTGTTGCATATAATCATCTTGACATTTGGTTTGTTGCATGGATAACAATTAGGTTGTTGCATGCATTCCTTGTGATATTTAAGTTATTGCATGGGTAACACTTGGTTGCTGCATGTATTCCTCTTGACACTTGACTTGTTACGTGTATTCCTCATGAGTTATGACACTTGATTTATTGCATGATTAACACTTGGCTTGCTGCATGTATTCCTCTTGTCACTTGGCTTGTTGCCCGTATTCCTCATGAATTATGACACTTGGTTCATTGCATGTGTAACCCTAAGCTTGTTGCATGCATTAGTCATGACAGTTGGGATGCATTTTACTTGACTAAGCGTAAAAATGGTAGGTCTTTTTGTTGAAGGACAGAGAAGGGTGGGGTGTTCATTTTGAGATGTTAGGGTTTTGGAACCAATGAACAAAATAGTGTAAAATTATAGGACTTGCTTATGGTTTTACTTGGGTTTCATGGCATAACTTTCTTCCTTTTATATATTTAAGATAAGATAAGATGTAGCTAAATAGAAACTTTGCCCACTATTCAGATCCAATTTTAAAAAAGTTTTCAATTTTGAGGTAGAGTTAGACACGATATTTAGGGCGCGTTTGTTTTATTTTTAATAAAAAGATTTTATGTTTAAAAAAAATCTAGAGATTTTAGAAAAAAATTAAAGTTATATTTGTTTTTTTACAACCTATAATTTATAAAAATCACTTTTTTTTAAAAAAAAATATATATATATTTTTAACTAGTTCATTTGTTACCTCCTTATTTTTGGAAAAAATATTTATATTTTGAGAAAAGCTAACACTAATTTTTTTTTTAAAGAAAAAAAGCTAACACTAATGGCTTTTCATTTTAGAGTCAATAGTGATTTTTTAAAAATCCAAAACAAACACCTAAAAAATGACAAAAGTGATTTATTTGTTTTATAAAAACATAATTTCTCTCCTTGCATAGTTAGAGACTAATACCTTTGCTAACCCCGACTTCTTTGTACTATTCAAGGTGTCAAATGTGTAACTAAACAATTGGATTATTTATTACTTTTTTGTAGGGATTGGATTATTTATTACTAGAATTGGTCGTGAGGGGTTTGAGTAACACACATGAGATCCTAGGATTTAACATCATCTCCTTTGTAGACCAAAAAAATATTGCATCCCTATAGGAAAGACGTCAATAATGTGTCTATCTTTCCGCTCATTGTTATGGATCTGACCAAGGTCCAATCCTCATGACCCAAAGTCTATTATCCCAGCTTAGGTCTCATAAGGAGCCCATTAATAGCTTTGGAATACTTACACCAGTGAAGAGCCATGATGCACCAGATAATGTAATACTTTACTTTCAAAGATCAACCCCTGCTAAGTTGCATAGTTAAAATAAAATACAACTTTGAAAGTTGTCTAGTTATTGGATGAATTGAAAACATAAACATCTACTTGACCAAATAAATCAAAAACCAAAATTTATTCAAAATAACTTTAAATTAAACACTAAACTAATAAAGGTAAACTATAAATTTGATTAGAAAAAAAAACTCTAAAAATACTAACTATCAGAGAATCACTCATCATCGTCCTCATTTTTTGCATCACCATTAACTACAACAAGTGTATCACCTCCAATTTCATTGATGTAATCAACCTCGGTAAAGTCCACTAAGGAGATTTCAACTTAGCTTGAGAAATAGCTTCAACAAAGCAAGTGACAAAGTCAACCGCGAAGCCAACACAAGCTTCAACGACACCTTTCTTCAAATAAGCAATTTCTCCTTGAAGAGAAACTTTTTCAAACATATTAGGCCACCTCATATTCAAGGCCCATCACATGCGACTTCAAACCCTCAACCTGCTGCATCCATAACAATTTTCTCAGCATCTTTGCAACTATTCCTCTCAACCTCCAAGAGTTTCCTCAAGTCCTTGTTGGTCTTGTTAGTAGAGGATTGTTCATTCTTTAGCTTCTCGATCTCATACTTCAAGTTTCTGATTGTCGTGGTAGCATCACAAGTAAATTCTCATGGATTTGCCGAGCACTATCATCACCCTAATCAAGGAAATATGGCACTCGTCCGACCTCGAAAACCAACACCAGAATACCTGAACACTTTAAAACCCTTGCCTAAATCAACAAGACAATGACATAGGGGGATACTCTTTTGAAATGGGCCAAAGTCTAACTCCCATGATCCATTGTCTATTATCCTAGCTTAGACCCAATAAGGCACCCATCTAAGTCTTAGACCACATGTATAATCAATTATTTGTGCATCCCTTGAAAGATACATGACTATTGAATTCTTCAAGAATTCATGGAGAATGAAAATTGAGTTTATAAGTTCTTTAGGAACTAAACAACATATCTAAACAATAAATTCCTTTCTTTTTGAATTTTTTTAGGGATGCATCAATATTGAATTCTTCAGGAATTCATGGAGAATAAAAATATTTAAGTTCTTCAGGAACTATACAACATATTTAAACAATAATATTAATTCTTTGAGCAATAATCTTTTGAGATGGAGCACTTTTGCATTCCTTTGGAATTCAAAGAGAATAAATTTGATTTTTTTAAAAGTTCTTCAAGAACTATATAATAGATCTTTATAATATAAGATTAATCTTTGTGTTATCCTTCATAGAAGCGTCCATGAGTGTTGAATTCTTCTCGAATAAATAAACACACTAATACAATACAATTCACACAATATAGCCATTCATCACCAGTACAAAATTAAAACTTATCTACATATAAGAATAAATCAAGAAGAATTGTGTAGCTTCTCAAATCATTCAAGCGTCGTGCTGATAACATGTTATGAAACTCCTCCAAAGAAGAATAGATATGAAGAAGAGAAAGAGAGAAGATTCTATTATGCTCTTCAATAGTGTGGTTTGTGATGCAATGGAAGTCATATTTATAGGAGAATACAACGAGCCTATGACATGTGTCAATGACTAATGGACCAACAACTAAATCGACATCCATTAATATTATTCATAACATTATCCCATTCATTAGTAGTATATATAAATATTTTCTATAGAAAAAGTAGTATATATTATATATTCATATAATCTTATAATTTTTTTGTAAAAACTTATGAAAATTTAGTAGTATAAATAAATATATTATATAATTCTTGCATAGCATTATGGAATTTTAATTTTCCATTTTTACATCAAAACTTCTGTTGTAATACTTTACTTCTAAAGATCAACCTGCTAAGTTGAATAATTGAAATAAAATGAAACTTGAAAAATTGTCTGTTTAGTGGATGAATTGAAAGCATAAGCATCTACTTGATCAAATAAATCAAAAACCAAAACTTATTTAAAATAACTTGAAATTAAACACTAAACATTGCAACAAGTTTATCACCTCAAATTTCATTACTGTAATGAGCCTCTGTGAAGTCTAATATGGAACCTTCACTTTAGTTTGAGAAATAGCTTCAACAAAGCAAGTGACAAAGTCAAAGGCGAAGCCAACACACTAGCTTCAATGACATTGTTCTTCAAATTATCAATTTCTCCTTGAAGAGAAACCTTTTCAGACTTCAATTGGGCCATTTCATATTCAAGGCCCTTCACCTGCGACTTCAGAACCTCAACCTGGGTACCCGCATCAATAACAATTTCCTCGGCATCTTTGCAAGATTTCTATAGAGCGCAAAGATTTGAGTTACCTTTTTCTGTTTTCTTGAGATTCAGCTGCTCGGAACGTTCCATTACATTCCTATAGAGCGCAACTAATATGAAAGAACAAAATTTTTAAAAGTTAAAAACCGATCGAAAAATTCTTAATAGAGAATGCACCATATACAACATCAACTACATATACATACCATCTGGGAAAGATACTTTAGCAGGGCCATGTCCCATAACCAAAGATATAGTTTCCTTGTCTTGCTCACTTCTAAAAGTTGATGCCTAAAGAGCAACTTTCTAAATCAAATAACTAAGATGAACAAACAAGCTTACCAATGTGTATCTACTTTTCCCAAACCAAATTGATTTTACATCATCATCTTTACTGATCCAGCGACAAAGTTCAAGAATCAACCATTTATAGGAGCCACGAACATTTCGATCATGGTGATTATAGAATTCCGGAAGCATCTTCAAAATTCTTATTGGGGGGCACAATTTTTGCTCCAAATTCTCTAGCAGCATGAAGATAGATAATTACATCATTATAAGGGAGCAATGAAACAGACAAAACAAGTACAGATTTTGCAAAGATATGCCAAACCTTAAAGCTTGAATCATAACATCTATTGCAGGCCCCGTTTTACTTCCGTTGTTCTTTATTGCTTTCTCCATTGCATCCTAAACTTACCAAAATCCTTAATAAAGAAAGGGTGAAAAACATGACTAGTAGATGTTAAGGTATTGATGTGTAAAATATGGTTTTAAATTGTTGTTGCGATCACCTCGCGCCTACTATTACCACCATGCTACTACAATATTTGTCTAGCATAGCAAAGTCACAATTTGCTCCCATAGATACTGATTGGAAAGTGCTTGAAAAATCCACCATGTTTTTTCATTATGTCGAAAGCATATTGAAAAATTGGGTTCCAAAATTTTAATTTTTAGCAAGAAGATTTGAATGAACATGGCCAAAATCATCTGATGTGGTTCCTGATGCACTTGCAAATGCTACCACGTCCGCAATACTGCGACCACAGTTATGGATACATATCACAATTTAAAACCATGATGTAAGTAAACCCCAAAAGAATCTTAATAACCCTAAACATATAATATAAACTAAATGGTCGTAGCAAATCACATATTTTCTTGTAGTTAGAAAAAAGCGGAAAAAGACTACATGGATTCAAGGGATCAAAGCCCTACACTACATTCTTTTTTAAACTAATGAAAATTTATATTTAAAAACTTATTCACTTTTCCATGTTAAAAATTTCCAAAAGCATTAAGAAAAACAGAAAAGGAGATGTATGTCAAGTAGGTACAAAATCATTTCTGCCTAGGCCCCAAAGAAAATTCACCATATAAAAAATATTATGAACCAAGACAAGGAGATAGAAAACACCAATAAACAAGTTTGCTAACCTTGAAATACACACAAGAAATGAAGCCATATCGTTTCATCGAGAAGAATAGTATTTCCTCTGATCACATTTATAAGCAAAAAAATCAATTTTTAGGTTCATTGAATAACTAATGTATATAGTCTATATTCAATGAATCTGAAAAAATTGTTTTCTTGTTTATAAATATGATCGAAAGGAGTATATTGGGGCAATGGAAAAAAAGGACTAATTGAATTCAAAAGTTTTTTAAGTTTCATAACCTCATAAATATGCACTATGCAACATAAAGGGAGCTCTATTTTTGTGTGTCCTAACATAAACGGGGCTCTACAATATACTTTTATCATGTTCTATAAACTCAATCCTTAACTCACATCAGTTTAAACTATAGATTTTGAACAATATTAGAAAATAAATCAAATGAACCATATAATATAAATATGCAAATGAACCATTCAGTAGCGGTCACCAGACGCCAATATGAAATACAAAGTACAGGTTTTGCAATACTCTGCCACCAGAGGCCAGTCACTCAATCCTCAACTTGAATATATCGTAATAGAATTGAAAGACTAACATTCAATGACAGTGAAATCAAATACACAAACAGAAAGAATAGTACCAGAAACGCATCCACGACCCCCAGTTCCACCCAGAGCAATAGCACTTCCTGAGCATTCTTTACAGTCTTTCGCTTTCTAACAAGACATTTAGAATCACCAATTGCATCACAAACTATCTTGCCAAAAAACCTGCTCCCAAATTCAAATTCACTCAAACAAAAAATGTAATTAAATATAAAATATGAGTTATGAAGCACAAAGACACCATACGCGTGATGCGTCTTCCATCGATCAGAAGCGTCTGTGCTACATAGGATATGAACACTATTAATAGAAAACAAGCATATTAAATTATTATCACCTCCCCACATCAGCATCTGCAGCTCGCAAGTAAGCAATCAAGGCATCAAGTGCCTTCAACTGCACATCCATATTCGAATCATCTACAGTCTTTTTGAAAAATTGACCTACCAAATTCAAAATTCAAACTTCACACAAACCACCATAAAATGCGAAAACCCTAGCTAACCAAAAACATTAACACTAACCGAATTCAATGATACGACGGTCCTTAGGATCGGTGATGGAGTTACAAAAAGAAGCCAAATCGACATTCGCCTCACTTCGCACTTTCCAGTTCACATGAAAAAGACGATCCTCCCATGTAGGTTTCATCGTCTTCTTCAAAAACTTCTCTTCGGATGACATTGTTCTTCACACTCAAGCCCTGACTAGAGAGAGATGAGAGAATATCTTCTGTCGTCAACCCTAATGTCGGACAAGTAACAGAAGTGCCAATTTTTACGGAGGTGATTGTAAACTAAATACGCTAATGACGTGGGTAGCGTATTTTCATTCTCTCTCCTTCCCTTTTTTTTTCCTTTCTTCTTTTAAGTCAATGACAGAAGAAATAAGGGAGACAAAGCCATCTCCCTTGAATTGAATCTTAGTGTGTTTTTTGTGATTAGCTTTGTAGTTATATTGTATCATTCATTTTTATACATGCAAAGATATTTGGTTAGGGTATATGGCATCATTTATTCTGGAACGGACATTGTTTTTTCCTTGAACGACAAATACTAATAATCATAGTGAATACAAGTAACCCATTCATGAACATTGTTGTCCAGCTGGTTTTGGTCTTCACTCTTCTGGTTAATTCTCCTGTGGCTGTGATTGTGTAACCTGCTTAGACATGTTAAATTATCTTTTGTTTGTAATTGGACAATCATTAAGCTAAGATCAACCACAAAACTGAGTTTGACACCTCATCTTCACCCAAAATGTTAAGGCATTAGGTATTTGAGTCTTGTCAGTTTTATTTTTCTCATCATCTACGCTTGCTTCCAATGTGTAATTTTAACTCACATATGACACATTAACATCTCTCTTAAGTGAGAAACTCTCTGCATCACTGGTGACATAACTAAATATGGTTAGGTTGAGGCACAACATGGTAAAAAAGTTGATTGGTACAGGTTTATGTTCTTTTTTTTTCATGAGATAGAGAAAATAAATTACAAGAAAGAAGATGAAAAAGAAATTTTGACATAAGGAGAAATGGTATGGAAAACAATAAGAGAGTGTGCTTTAACCATGAGAGTATAGAGAATAAAGTAAGTTGCTGGGAATTTTGCGGGTTTGTTGAAGGATTTTGAGATTTTGGGATAATTATTTTACTAAAAAATCAGACTCAATTAAAAAAAATCACATCGTTTTAAAATAAGTATATATATTGTCATCTCAACGGAACAAATCTGCATTTTTCATTGTCAGATTCCACCAAATCTCAAAGTCAATTAATTCGAAATAATGAAAGTTGAATAAAAAAGTCATGAATAAAAATGAATGACATCCAATAACTAAAATTTAAGATAAAAAATTGAACAAACGACAACAAAAATAACAAACACAGATCAACACAAGTGAGATTAACATCTTCATCCAAACCCGTATCACATATATGTGCAACTATTCACGTCCTTAGTTGTGTGGCATAGTCAAATAGGCTCAAACAGATGCACAATATGTTCAAAAAGGTTGGCTGGTGGTGGTTTCATGGAGGGATGATTATGTTCCTTTCTTTCTTGAGAAGAATTAAGAAGGAAAAAAAAAGAATTTGAATAAGGAATTTTGAACATGAGAGAAGATGGAAAAAAAAATAAGTATTGTACTTTGTTCATGAGAATATATAAAGATCATCTTATATTGAGTTTGACACCACATGTTCACCCTCGACCACAAACAATCAGGTACATGGATCATATCACGCATATGTTTCTCAAAATCTACGTTTGCATCCAATGTGAAACTTTAACGTACACTTGACACATTAACATCCCTTCCTTAAGTATGGTCCTCTCCGCATGAGTTTTACGATCGCAAACAACTTTTGGTTCCCCACAAAGTCCATCGCTAAACCTTATGGGGGAGCTAATAGGTATGGATCGACGAATTGATCATAGAGAAACCACACAAATAAGAATGACACCACATCTTTACACAATATTGAGTATGACAAACTTCTTGTCCGAGCTTAGCACTAGAATCCATACTAGTATTATATAATTCTTGGACAAAATTATGGAACTTTAATTTGGCATTTACGTCAAAACTTCTTTTGTAATACTTTATTTCCAACAATAAATCTGCTAAGTTGAATAATGAAACTGTTTTGAAAGTTGTCTGGTTAGTGGATGAATTGAAAAAACATCTATAAGCAACTACTCATCCAAATAAATCTAAAAGCACAGTTATTCAAAATAACTTTAAATTAAACACTAAATTAATTAAGCTAGACTAAAAATTTGATAAAAAGATACTAACTATCAAGGAATCATCATCACTCCTCACCATCCTCGTTTTATGCATCACCATTGGCTGCAATAAGTGTATAAATTCAAACTTCATTAGTGTAATGAGCTTAGGTAAAGTCTACTAAGGAGCTTTCACCTTAACATGAGAAATAGCTTCAACAAAGAAAGTGAAAAAATCAACAGCGAAGCCAACACTAGCTTCAACGACACCTTTCTTCAAATAATCAATTTCTCCTTGAAGAGAAACTTTTTCAGACTTCAATTGGACCACCTCATATTCAAGGCCCTTCACCTGTGACTTCAGACCCTCAACCTGGGTACCTACATCAACAACATTTGTCTCGGAATCTTCGCAACGTTTCCTCTCAACCTCCAAGAGTTTCCTCAAGTCCTTGTTGGTCTTGTCGACAGAGGACTTTCGTTCTTTAATTTCTCGATCTCAGACCTCAAGTTTCTGATTGTTTGGGTAGCATCACCAAGCTCATCAACTTTCTTCTGCAACTCCTTCTCAGTCTCCAATGACTCTTTTCGTGAAGTCTTTAAATCTACTGCTAAGGCAGTACATAATTCATTTTTCTTATCTAATCTGATACCCTGTTGGTTTAGAGATTGATATTAAGGATTTGAAATATCCACGTAGAAAGGCCACATAAACTTTCATAAAAACTTGCCTCACCACTTGCCTGATACTTATAAGAGCCACATTGTGGCAAATTAACATGTCGCCACAACATCGAATACTATGAAAAGTCGAAAAAGTAAAATAAAATGCACAACAACAAAATGTATACATCAAACAATGCAAAGTAAAGAGAGAAAAATTCAAAAAAAAAAAAAGAATTATTTGACCTAGTGAAAGAATTATTTGTAACGGAAACTAGAAATAGTCTTTTCTTAACTTTTTTCTATTATGCATCACGGTCGCATAGGCAGAGTGTTAAAAAGAAAAGGTAAGGGACAATAATCAAATGCATATATATCGCAGCCATAAACAAAATAGAAGACATACAAAACAACAAAAACAACTTATTTGACAAAGTGTTATTTAACCGAGTGAGTTAGGTGTATCCAAAAATAGGAATAGTGTTCATTGATAAAATTAAAAAGGGTGGCATTTAACATGCACAAGGGAAAGATTTGTGCACCATGCACAAGATGCTTTTTTTGGACAGGTGGCGGTTTTGGTGGGGTGGGGTGACCTGCGAAAAATAAACCATTAATAAAAGAAAACATATTATAATGAAAAATATTGGTTTTATTGTTTTTGCTAGATACACCCTCCAAAACGTAAACGTTGAGAGTAGTAATTCACACCTTTGTAACACATTAGTATAGCTAGTTTCCCACTTGTTCTTTTTCCCGTTTTCTTCTTGCATCTTCATCGCCCCCATCATGTTCTTCAGAATTCCAGAAAGTTGTTCAATATCATTTCATTTTCCATTGAAGTTTGGAGATTGCATCTTAGTTTGGTTTCTAGATATGGATTTATTAAATCTGTTGGTTGATTTCTGAAATCTTTAAACTTAAATGTGTTAGTTGATATCTAGCTTACTTACAACTGTTTTTGTTATTTGATTTCGCTTTTGTTTGCTTCCTGCAATCTTTTTGATAAAAACGACATGTGAGTTTGGGTGAATATGTGGAAATATGATAATTTCGTTTGTTTTCTTCCTGCAATTTCGTTAGTATTTTATTATAGGTTTAGAAGAATAATGAAGTTTGTTAGATAA
>Ga0315915_1003753_pt1 | contig 19248 bp, 11 predicted proteins | sample MpolbnodulesMG_FD_207738 | JGI IMG/M metagenome (GOLD analysis project Ga0315915, IMG submission 207738) | Medicago polymorpha root nodule microbial communities from Los Angeles, California, United States - branched nodules | ecosystem: Host-associated > Plants > Roots > Nodule | place: USA...
GTGTAAATTAGACCCTCTAAATATACAAGTACCATATCATAAACATTTCAATTTGCCTTCCTAAAAAATGAAATTGGAGGATAAATTTGGTGTCAAAAATTAAAGGAAAAAACTAATTACACTTATTTTTTTTTTTATGGATGAAAATAGGTATTAACTCTATTTTTGTATACATGCTCCAAACTGCAGGTAAGTGTGGAAGAAATTCGAATTTTGACTGAAGGTAATGATCCTTATGATGACAAAATGATCATGAAGAAGTTGTTCCACCATAACCTCAAACTTTTGTTGGTCACCGAAGGAATAAAGGGCTGTAGATACTACACCAAGGTTTGGTCCATAAACAAAAACTTTCGTGAATTTTTCCCCACAGTTCTCGCCCCCTTTATTTTTCTGAATTTTAGAATCCAAACGTGTAAAAAAGATGCAACAGGACTTTAAAGGGTTTTTTTTTGGAAGTTTTCTAATTACCCATGGTTAATCCTAAGCATGTCTTTATTGTTGCACAGGACTTTAAAGGTTGGGTTTATGGTTTTGAGGTGGAAGCAATTGACACAGCTGGAGCTGGTGATTCTTTTCTTGGTGGATTTTTGAGCATATTGGCTGCACATAATTACATTTATAAGGTAGGCGGCAGTATTCTTATTTTATATTGTTTTTGTTTAGGGTGGTTATGGTCCCTGGAGCATATTGTTTTTGAGCATATGTTGCTGGTGATTGCTTTATAAGCCCCTTGTATTACTCAAGAGACTTTAAGTTATATCGGACCGTAACTTCCGATCGCATAAAATCTATTGGAAGTTAGGACTTGATCGTTATTTTTTAGATCGAAGTGTAACTACCAATTAACTTATTTTAGAGGTTGAGAGATATGAGAGGCGGCCTATAAAGCAATCATCTTAGATGATGTCAAGGACCAAGCCTTTATGGCCTAAGTCATCACATCAAATTGAAAATTGCTCTTCTCACATTTGATGTTGCTCATTCTCTTAATTCAGCGTGAGTTAACCCACGCTCAACATTTTTCAACGTGAGTTAACTCACTCTAACATTATTAAGTTTAGTTCAACCATTTTTTAAGCCGGTTCAACTTGATGACTTTAGTGTCCTCTCCTATGTAATTTTCAGGATGAGAAAAGATTAAGGGAGGCACTTGATTTTGCAAATGCTTGTGGTGCAGCCACCGTGACAGGGAGAGGGGCCATACCTTCACTTCCCACAAAGAGTTCGGTTCTTAGAGTTATGTTCACTTTATTGAATACATAGAAGAGTTCAACATCCATATGGTAGATAATATGATAAGCTAAAAGGTGTCGGTTTAAATACTCATAATTTAGTGAAATTCTGAGGCATGTCCTATTTCTTAATATATAATAGTTGTTTTTTTCTTTTTCCATAATTGTGATAGAACAAATATGATGCATTTATAGGGCCACCATGCAAAGAATTTCAAAAAAAGAAAGATATTTTTTTCAAGTATTTTCTAAATGATGCTTATAAATAGGGGTGGAGAAAGTATTAGTGATAGATATATAGACTACAATTATGCCAATATATATCCGGTGCATCACATTGATCAACATACTCATTATACATTAGAGACATTTGGGTTTTTCCCACTTACTTTATACTAGCATACATATAAGCAAGGGATTAAGGATATGTTGTTCTATTCATAAAAAATATAGGATATATTTGTTCTTAAGTTGAACAAATTCCAATGCAATAAAGGAAAGATTTTGTTGCTTAGTTGCAAAATGTTCATTTAAATGCATTGGAACGTAAAACCAAACAAACACTACATAATTAGATTGATTATCTTCAACAAGACCTGTGCAGTCCAATGAACAATTCAGTCACTACATCTGAGCTTGGACTGCTTTCAGCATAGGGTTGTTGATTTTCTCTCTGATGATCCTTTGGTGTTGGCTGTGGCTGTGGTGGCTGCACACCATGTTGCATGGGACTTTTTGTTAGTTTTAGATTTTCAAACTAATTAAAGAATTTCTAAAATAACAAATAAAGATCAGCAAAACAAATTCTAGAAAATAGTAACTAAAGTTTATTTTTACCTGCTTAGCGAGCCTGGCATTTTCGGCAAGTAAGGTTTTTTCCTGAGTTGTATTTAAAACATAGAAGTAATTAAGCATCAACCACATTAGGTATTTTTATAGCACAAAAGTTTGAAAGAAAAATTAGTCACAAAACTTTCAGAATCACAGCACAAAATTTCAGATAACACAAGGGTTTCGGTTAACAGTTAGTCAAACAACTTTCATATTAATTTGAAGGAAAAAAAATACCCCTAGGGTCACATTCAATTTTCAAAATCTGTTTTCTTCTCAACTTTTCAGAACACTCTTCTCTACTCTCTTTCTTTTCAGACGTTATGTGAACTAAATTGCCGCACGTATCATAAACTGAGTTTACGTATGTGAATGTAAAGTCAGTTCATGCATGATGCCTCCCTTTTCAGTACATCTGTGAAACAGTTTATGTACGTATGCGGAAATTGAGTTCACATATATGTAAGCAGTTAGTTTGCATATGTATACGTGAATTCATCACATACAATTCATCCGGTTTATAGTAGATCTGTGACCTTACGTATACAGAAACTGAGTTCATGTATGTTTAAACAAAATTAGTTTGCACATATGTATACGGAAACTGAGTTCACGTATGTTTATGCAAAATTAGTTTCAATATGTATACGTGAACTCATTTCACGAACAATTCATCCAGTTTGTGATATATCTGTGAATTGTTTCACATACGTACGTGTGTATAAACCGAGTTCACGTATACTACTACACAAAAAAATCCAAATGCACAGAAACTCAACGACTCTAAAAAACCAAGAAGTTTCATAAATGAGAGAAAGAAGAAGAGAATGGAAAAGGAAGTTGATAAAGGAAATAGTGTACTTTGTAAATTGATATCAGGTTAGGGATATTTTACAAATTAAAGTGCAAGATGGGTTCATTATTGAACCACCTTGTCAATACATGAACAACATACCTTTTCTTTTAGTTGGTCAATTTGATTCTTGTATGCCTGATTCTGAAAAACATAAAGTTTGGACTCAAATATTTATTGAATTCAAAATATTAAAAGTAACTAACAAATTTAACAGGTTTGTGAAACCCTAACCTTTCTTGCTCGAACAACGCTTACACTCTTTTCCAACTGTTGTTCTATCTGTTGTAGTTCTTCCAAAGAGCATGATCCCAAACCTTCTCCCATGAGTTTCCTGAAGGATGAATAGTACACATGCAATACATTCTTAGTATTATTGTAATGAATATATATAGATACACACCGTTTGTGAAGATGAATAGAAATTCAAGATGTTGAACCGTTTTGAAGCTTCAAGAAGCTCAATTTTCTTCATCAAACTTGCTGTTTCATGCTTCAAATTCTGCCATATATTAAGCAAATTCATTCAGCCTTTAAGACATTCTAATAAATGTCTGTCATAAGAGAGTACAAAATTAAATAGAGATCAATGGAATACCAATAAACCAAATTGAAATGAAAAGTGTGAAAATGAAAATGATATTCCAAATCCAAATTATTGCAATTTATGTTGGTCACTTGTTGTTTTTGGGAAATAATAGAAACTTCAATGCAAAAACTCTAAAATATATCAAATGAGTGACGTACGGATGTTAAGTGTTTAGCATGGCATTGATCAGGTGTATCAAGGAGGGAGTTATTTATTGAAATAATACTAGAGAAAATTAGGAACTGAAAATGATATAATGTATGAAACCAAGCTCACAAAACACAATTATGTTGGTGGTCATGAGGGGAGCCCGGAGGATCATTTGATCGGACTAAGAGTAACCACACAAGTGTCTCTCACTTATGTGGTTTCTCTTTGCGCAATATGATTATACTCTGGGTTCCCCTTATGACCCAACAGTGGTAATAAAATCGATGGTTCGATGAAGGGTTCAACCGACATCTTGAGTTGAAAGTCTTCTTCACAATGGTGGTCAGACAACGTGTTTCGTTGATGCAACGGCAACGACAAAACAAGTGTTTGTGCCTTAAAATGGCAAGGATTGTTGCGTAGCAAGTGTGAGGCAGAAGTCTCTCATTGGATGGAAAAGGTGATTGTTAAATTATATATAAGTGAGAGGACTAATGCCTAAAGGTTATAGATAAAGATGTGGTGTTTCTCTCACTTGTGTGGTTGCTCTTAGCCCAATATGATGATCTACCAATCTCTCCTCATGACCCAACACATTATTCCTAAGGGAGGTCTTTCCTAGGTTAGTTTTTGTATCTGACCAAAAGGATGGTCTTCTATGTGATTTCAGAAGTTGGGCGAACAAGATTTGGGTGTGGAAATTCAGGTGGCGGACGAGGTTGTTTGTTTTGGGGGCGGTTAGATCAAGGGAGCTACTTTGCCTACTATCGTTTGTTTCTCTATACTTCGAGGTAGATAGGTGGTTTTGAGAGGTTTCTGTGGTCTCTATTTTCTGTAGAGGGATACCTTTTCATTTTGGATAATCAGTGGAGGAGTTATGCCCCTCAACTCACCCTCATTGTCTATTTTGGGCTTTTATCTTGTCTAAAATATGAAAATAGGCTACGCTTCAGAAGACCCACAAATGTGAGATACTAGGATTTCTTTCAACTGATCTTCTTGCAGTGTCTGTGCCCAATGCCCATACAATTTTTGAAGAGACCAATTAGATAGAAAAAGAGAGCTTGTCAAAGCTTATGTCCAAAATGCTTTCGACAATTTCTGGCTTTTAAGCATGCTTCGAGCCATATCAAAGATGGTCTATTTTTTCTTTCTGCCATGCATGCTATTCTATTGCGAGGGATCTTAGAATTGTTAGAGGACGTCTGATACCAATTTCGTTCCAAAACTCTTGAAATTATTTTGAAGGAAGTTCACCTTCTCGGGAGCCCTCAAATGTTTTATCTTCCGACCACTTTCTTTCTCCACACCATCTTTGAACTTCTTGAAGGTAGTAAATATTTATGATTTTTGATTCAAGAAATAAACCATTTTTTCTTGAAAAGTCTTCGAAGAAAAGGAGTAAATATGTTTATTATCTAATGAACTTAACTTGATTGGCTCATATCCATTAACATGTATAAGTTCAAGCTACTTTTTGGATCTTGAGCTCGACTCCTTTGAAAATCTTGCCTTGAACTACTTTTCAAGTAAGCCATCCTTCACATAGTTTATTAGGGTGGTTGATAGAGGGAAGTCCTCTCATCATATTCTCCATTGATAACGCTTAAGTCTCTATAGTTTAAGTGTCCAAATTGAAGATGTCAAACCCATGATGCACTGATGTAGCAAGCTAATTTGAGACACTTTGCAGCATTATTTTGAATATTCAACAAGAACATCCTATTACAAAACAATGATACATTCATGATGAGCTTATTTCTTCCATCTTTGATAGAAACTTAAATATTTCATGTTAATTTTTTTTAGTCTTTCTCTAAAAGTTGTCTCAAACTCTTTCATTTTTCACATGTGGGATGTAGTAAAAGTCATAACTTCCATATTTAAGATATTACCTTTGTCCTTCAACAAAATCATGGAATCATCGTCACCTACATCAAGATCCACGAACATGCCCCTCTTCAACATATATGACTGCTTGCACCAGTGTCATAGCACCATAAATTTTCTTGGCTTCCTTCATTACTTTCACATTCTAGGAAACTTCTCATCGTTCTCTTTTATATAGTTGGTCTCCTCCACGACTCTATTCTCTACAAATATCTACATTTTTAAGCGCAGTGGCCAAACTTCTGGAAACTGTAGCATTGAATGTGAGATTTATGATACCTTCTTATTGAAAATCCTCTTCAAGGTCCTCTTGTTGAAATTTCTCCCTTCTCATAATTGCTACTTCTTAAATATGAACCTCCCCCACTGCTGTCACATCCAAATTATTCTCGACCACAACCTTGTTCTCAACCTTACTTATCTCAGTTATTTGACTTTCTTCCTTCTCCTTTAGTTGTATCTTGAGTTTATCAGTGATCTCTTGCTTCTTCTCCACCTTCTCCTCATAAGCTTGCAATGATCCTTGAAGTTATTTTACTGTCATGGTTCACAACAATATGCTCAAACTTGGGATCCATGGGTGTATTATCTTCTCCATAATGATAACATATCTTCTAACTTCTACCCATTCCTTTAATTCATTGAAACAACGATAACTCTTGAAATATGTTTAAATCGTATCATTCCTTCACTTTGTCCCTGACTTTTGTTGACCATGTGAATTTGATTCGATTCATGATTCTTTGAATCATATCATTCATGAATCGAATCAAAATGTCTTGATTTGTATCATCTATTTCCTCTAGTCTTGTGTTTTGCCTTGTTGAATCGTATCACTGTTCTTTGATTCATATCAATCTTCATCTAGATCGCCTTGATTCGATTCAAATGTTGTCTGAATCGTATCAACCTTCATAGTTCCAGCTTTATCCATTTACATATATCTTAATCGAATCACACTTACTCTAATTCGAATCATAACGTTGTTTTTGCTTAAAATAATGCACTTATAACTCATTCCTATATATAGCTATACTCTTACCACTTCCAAACCACTAAATCAATTGCAAGTAACATTCTAGAGTCTCCAAACCTCTCTCTCCACTTGTTCTTCAGATTAAACACTTTTTCTAAGATTCTTTGTGGATTTTGAGTAAATGGATTGCTAAAGTGCTATAGGGATTGTGTATTGGTTTCATTCAAGAAACTAGGTTGGGAATCGAGGGTCCAAAGGTAAAAGAGTGACTTCTTTCCACCTCCAAGGTAAATTGTGGGGGTCTTTCTATCTTCTCAAGTTCAAGGGGATCCAAGCTCCGGACATAGCAAAGAAGAATTCAAGGTGAAAGAATTCCAAGGATCGCATGTGAGTTTGAGTTTTGAAGACTTAGAGAATCTCCAATTTCAAGGGTTACTTGAATATTGGTGGTGTTGTGGTTGTTTAGGATCGAAGATTAGGGTTATCGGGAATTCTTTGTAATCATAACAATTTGTAAACATTTGTCAACAATAGTGTAAGTCCTTGATAGAGATGTATTCTATCAAGAAAAGTGGACGTGCCCTGAAGCGAGGACGAAAGAGGGAACTACTATAAAAATTCCAGTGTTCTTCTCTTCCCTATCCTTTTAAATTTTTGATTTATCATTTGTAAATGAATTTTAATGTTTGTAGCTATTTGAGTTGATTGTGATTAATTTTCATACTTAACCTAATCTTAATTCATTGAAGTAAGATTCTTTTGGTTTATTGCAATTAGGTTTGGTTTGAGCTTGTCTAATTTTGTGATTTGTATATTTGATTATTAATATTTAATATGTTCAATAAGATTCAATAATTGATCCTCTCAATTTAACATTGAATCTTAGTATTTTAATCATTGTCTTAATATTTGTTGTTGTTGTTGTGTACGAATCCGGTTTTGAATTCACGCTTTAGCAAATTCTTTTGAAATTCGAAAAACACTATTTACCCCCCTCTAGCACACCTTCTTATTCGCCATATAGACCAACACGTGACGCTGATAGCACTTTATTGAAAACAAGAAGGTTATGGTTAGTTTTTGGGAATAATATTTGAGAGAAGGACGACCACTTTTCTTTGAGAGACTCCTTTGGTTTATTGTTTACTTGCTTACTTGAATTCTTCGTTTATAGATGATCATCTCTCCCCTTTTTATACGTTCCAAGAGAGTTTTATAAAACATCAAAATGTGATTCTTCATACTTTAAGAGAGAGTTTCACGCACTTCTCTCAACTATTTGCTTTTAATGATATATCGCTCAACTACTCCCTCTTTGTTCCTAATCGTTTGTCATTTTATGTTTTTTTTAGTCCTATTTGTCATTTTATGTTTGGGCACAAATAATAATAGATTTTTATAGGTGAAGACGATTTCATCCAATTCATTTAGTAATTATAGGTGTAGACGATTTCATCCAATTCATTTAATGAATACTTTTGATTATTGTAAGGGTAAAAAGGAAAAATATTATTAATTGTATTTTAATTTCTTAAAAGAACCAAAAGTTTGGAAAAATAAAATAAAAATTAAAAAGACCAAAATTGGTGATGGAGGAAGTACTTATTTAGTTCTACACCTCACTAAAATATTATGGTTAAAGTGCACTTTTTCTCTCTAAGTTTCAAAAAGTAGCGATTTTGGTCCCCTATTAAAAAAATGAATATTTTGCCCTCTATCTTTAAGGAAATATGCAATTTTAGCCCTCTATCTTTAGGAAAATAAGATATTTTTGCCCTTTATCTTTACAAAAAGTTGTTATTTTGACCTCCTGTTTTGGGACACGTGGCCAAATATCTAACTATGACGTAATTAAAGGAAATATTGAGATTTTCCAAGTTACAATTTTAAGTTTAGTCACTCAAAGAGGGGTTGAAGTTCAATGAAGAGTTAGGGCTTAAAAGGGACCACAAAAGGAACATGCTTTTTTCTTCTTCCAAAAATGCATGGAAAATGAAATTATGAGGAAAGAAAAAGCATTTGTTAGAATATCCAGATGATGACTCATCATTTTTTGGAAACTCGATATTCGATCTTATAATTATTTAAAAAAAATACTAACTTGTGTCTAAAGGAAACAAGATAAGGATTTAAAAATAGAATTAAAAATTAAATGTTGCATTGAAAAGATACGTTTTTAAGATTATAAATGCACAATATACAAGATTAAATTTACATATTTAGTTTCTTACCTTCTGTCCTAAGAGCACAAATTAACAAGAATACAAAACCCTTAACATTATTTTGAAAACTCAGTATTCGATCTTATAATTAATATTATTTTTTATATTCTAATACCATTTCAATTCTAGATGATGAATAGGAATGTTGAAGAATGAAAGATATTTATAGGGGTGCTGAAGAATAATTACCTGCATATTTTGTTCATCTGATCTTTGCATCGGTTGAGCACTCCTGGTATTCCTACGGTATCGTTCAATTGTGTCCTGCATGCTGTTACATAATACCCGATACTACTTCAATCAACTACTAATCCAAGATCCAAACAATAAGAATTTTACTTAAAAAATATAAATAAATTAACAAAAAAGAAAATAATCAATGTCTTCCAAAGGTTGTTGCATATAAAACTGGCTATCTTAGTACTCCTTTTCCATAATGTAAGTTAGCAAAAAATAAAAATAGTTCATTTGTGTAAACAAAAACATGGTTAATTTTGTTAATTTTATGAACCCTTCATGAATGGTATGAGAAAAAAATATTTTTCATGTGATTTGCTTCAAGTGATTAATGAGATTCAACTATCTCTCTTTCAAACAACGGGATCATCATGAATAATTTTTTCTAAGAACCGAAGGTTGTATTAAGACAAAAAAAAAACATATATATCTTTGAATTTCCTCTTCAAATAATTTTATCCAAGGCCATTTTTGGGATATAATTCACACTTTATCCATTTTAATCTATTTATTTCATTGATGGTTATTAAAATATCGTTCTTTTTTCTTTACGAAATATCAGCTTTTTTAAGAAGGAAAATGTTAACGAGTGCCCCTGGTACTCTTTAAGTACTTTAAATGGTCTTGTTAAGACAAAAAAATAAACATATATATCTTTGAATTTCCTCTTCAAATAACTTTATCCAGGGCCATTTTTGGGATATAATTCACACTTTGTCCATTTTAATCTATTTATTTTATTGATGATTATTAAAATATCATTCTTTTTTCTTAACAAAATATCAGCTTTTTTTAGAAATACTTCAGCTTTTCTTTATAAATATTTTTATTTTCTTGCAAATAATATAAAATATCATCATTTTACTTTTTTATATTTATAAATATATCTATATCAAATAGCAACAACAATGTAAAAATCAATATTTTTCTATAAGGTTAATTTTTTTAAAATAAATAAAGAGAATATTTTATTAGACTTATACCCCACACAAGCACAAGATTTAAAAGTGACTCTTTGTTAACAATTATTGAGAAATAGAAGTAAAAATAACATTATTTTGGATAAAAGTAGTTTATTATGGAAAATACAAGAAAATAAGAAAAAGAAAACATATGATATGTTTCAAAAATAATTTTTTTTTGTTACGATCAGAGTATAATACAAAAAGAAAGCATAAAACAAAAACACAACATACCATATTCTCTCATCTCTAATTTTCATTTATTCCTCATCATGGTAATTTTTCATTTTTATGGTTTCTTTGAAAATATTGATTTCAACTATGACATCATACACAATTCCACAAGCACGACTGATAAGAAAATTTCCTAGGTTAACCCACTTGAGTTAGTCTGATGATATTGGTTTGGGATCTGGGAGTGTGCTCCTCCTCAAGGTCTTAGGTTTGATTCTCCCAGTGCCAATTTAGGTAGACTAATTTAGCTTGTCCAAAAAAGAAAAATATTTCCTAAGTTAAGTTGGAGGGTATGTGCAAGCCTAATAGTGAGGGTGGGTTGGTGGTGAGAGACCATAAATTTGTGAACCATAGTTTGCTAGCAAGTGAAGGTGGTTGTAATTAGTAGAACTAGTAACCTTATGAAGGGAGGTCCTAAAAGCAAAGTATGCTTTCGCAACCATATTATTCCCCCTCTTTGGAAGGGGTCAATCTTACTTATTATTATTTTATGCCATGGAATGATATCTACCTTTTGCGTGTGTATTCTAATTTGAATTCTCAGTGGTTTATTGGATTTTTGGGGAAATCCATTAGAGATGAGGAATCTGGTCTCTTTTGGTAGTTGTGTGATTAAGCTTCTCTCATTTGAGTTAGTTCTTTTGTAGATTATTTTCTGTTTTTAGGCAGAGGAATATTATGGTTTCTCACCTTTGGAGTTGGGGTGGATTGTTTATGAAGGTATTTTGATTTGCTTAAGAAGATCTTATATCCCTTATTATTGACTCAATTTTCCATGATGTCCCTCTCGGTGAATGAAGATAGAAAGATGTTAAAAATGCTCAACAAACAAGGTCTTCTAAGTCAAGGTGTCTTACTCTCTTTTATAGACCAAGTTTTTCTTAGTCAGGATTGCCTTTTGAGGATCACCTATTTGTCTTGGATAGATAGTGGAAAAGCTTTGATCTATCCAAAGTATGTGCCTTTTATTGGCAACTTCTTATGAATAGAGTTCCTAAGTGGGATAATCTATATCGTAGGAATGTAATTCTTGACATTGTAGACTCCTTGTGTTATGTGTCTTGGAAATCAAGAGAAAATGATTTATTTGTTTGTTTTATGTGAGATTACCATCAATGTCTAGTATGTGATTTACCCATAGCTCCTGCATAGCCATGTTGTCAAATAATCTCTTTCCTCATATATGTTATAGACCAGCTAGAAGCTCGCAAAAGTAAGCCCCATTAAGACAAAGCCCAAGGAAACTTGATACACTGTGAGGGAGCATATGAAACCCTGTGCGGATTACCACACATGAACATGCCTTGACTCAATGTCAACCGTCAAGATCATAACCAACAACCTCCTAAGATGGCATTGCATCTCACGGAGACCGTTAAACAACCTCTACCCTATAGAAGGGTGACTCGACATCACAGTCAAGGTACACTTCACCTTTACCACTTTCACACATAACCACCTCTTTCAAATACTGACTTGAGTGCTAGAGTGTTAATGTGCCTGCAGAAATTTTTCAACTCCACCGTGAAGACTCAAACTTCCGCGACACTGGAGTACCATGAACAACCACTCAGATTCATTGATCATCGCCAAACCAATTAGTTAGCGCTAGAAGGAGGGGATCATTCATTGATTCCATGCAATTCAAACGATTATCCACCGTATCTGTTTTCAGTTATGCACCCCTCAGCCGTAACCGTTTTCGGTTACATGTTCCTCCACCGTAACAGTTCAATAGTCACCTCTTTGTTTTCAAAATTATGATCGGGACTCGAAAGATAAACACCAGGAGCAAGACTTCCACCACCGCAGGAATGCGATCGACGGTTCAGACCTTGCAAGATTGTTTGATTCCAATTCTCACACTGGTGGGACAAGATGAGAACGACACCAATGGTTCTCCAAGGATCGTGAACAATGTGATTCCTGAAGCGGCTTCCCCTCCTATGGTAGGACCAACGCCGTCCACTCCAAAACAGAAATCAAAATCATTAATCAAACGACTGAACAAAATCCTACATCACCTCCTCCAGATTCAAACACACTCTTGACGAATCTTGCCAGCCTCATCCAACAACAGAATGACAGATTGAGGTGAGTATAGGAGAATCATGAGAAGATTCCTAATGAGATCGCTAAATAGTAAAACGTTACACCGTCGGCGGTTGATGACGCCATCTGCGCTTCGGCAAAGCCACAAAGAAAGAAGATTCAAACTTTCGTCACATTGGAGCACCATAAACAACCACTCAGATTCATCGATCGTCACTGGACCGATCAATATTTTTTTTCTCTCTCTAGATTTTGTTCTTTTAGGGTCAAGGATAAGTGGTAAAAAGGGATTGACTTTGATTTGGCATATAATTTTGTGGGTTTTGTGGTGTCCAAGAAGTGGAGTTATTTTTCATAATAAGGTGGTTGGTAGTGCATAAACAGTATATCTATTTTATGATTTATGTGTAGATCTTATAGAGTGGCTATGCATAAATTAGCCAGGGTACCTCCTATTTAGGTGTTATTGATTTAGTATTTTTTTTCATGTGGTAGGAATACCATATGTACACTAACTCTACCATACAAACTAGCGAAACAAATAACTTGCTAGGTGTGAATCTTTATGTTTCCATCGTTTATTATAAAATAAAATGTGTTTTTTCTTGTGTAAATACCTAAGTCTCTTGGTGAGGGTATACCCAAAGATGTTGGCTACTTAGTAATATAGGTATGACAATTTTTGTGGTAAAGTTGTTTTAGTTAACTTATTCCTAAACACTATTCCTACTTTTAACCCCTCATTTTTTTAAATGACGATAAAGTGTAGAAGCTATTGATTCATATCCTAATGAACTTCTAGTGGGAAGGAGGTTGAGTGGTGGGAGCAAAATCCTTTGGATAAAGTGGTCATATATTCCCTATTTGTTTAATAAGAGTTTTCTTGGTATGTGGTGGAGGCAATTATTAGAAGAGAGATATGCTTTCAGGAGAGATCTTGATTGGATAGGTATGGAGGCGTGGTAGGCTAAACTCTAACTTGAGTTCTTTTTTATCTTTTAGGAATTATTTGACTTGGTGGAAAGGAACTTGTAAACCAGACTTGGTAAGTGGTTCAAAGAGTGGTCTACTTATTAGGTTTTTATAGAAGTCCTTCAATAATCAAGATAAAACCATTTGTTGGAGTTATGTGTGACCAGGGGACTTCATTTTACTCCAAGACCTCTGGAGTTATATGATTGTAAGGATGATTCAATCTCTAGTGTTGGTCACTAGAACGGTTGTTGTATAATCGGATGTTATTAGTGTTTGGAGGAAATATTGGTGTTTGAGTTCTTATCATTACTTTATATAATTTCATTTTGTTATGAGGTGGATATGTGAGTGTGAAAAACCCACTACATGGAGGTTTCTTCTTAGTTAAGTTCATATATAATTTTGTGTGATCATTGTATGTTACAACCTCCAAATCTATAACTTTCTTAATAAGTTATAGATCTCCTTAAAACCACTACATTGAGTTTCTTACTATCCAATGTGAAGGCTTTTACATGGGGAGTTTTACTTTATCAGATTCTGAATAGGATAAATCTCCTTAAAAAATGTGATTGTACAACTTCTAGTATATCTTGTGTCTTGATGGAGCACCATACTCTGAAACATGGTCATCGAGCTACCTAAGAAATAACCCCTCCAACAAGCTCAACTTTGTTAGACGTGAATGGGCATAGTGAGAAAAACCAAGTACCAAATTGAAAATAGATGAGGCCTGAAAAGAGTTTATAAAGTGGCATTCATCACCTTACAATTCAGTTTTGTCATGGTGATTTAGGTCCAATAAAAAACCAAAACCTAAAATGAATCATGCCCATAACATTAACAAGAAGGAAATTGTGCAAATCAACATAAGATTCATTCATGATCACCAGCTTCTCGATGGACATAGCACCTCCATTTACTAACGAACACACAAAAAATAATTTCTTGTATTATGGAGAGGTAAATATCAATCTATGTGAGGCAGAATGACTTTAATTCAATATTATTGAGCTTTCCCTTTATAATTTCTTTCATTGTGTAAGGCACCAAAATAAGTGATAAAAAATTAAAACGATTTAAAGATCATTCTCATGGTGAGGAAGTAGGGAGAAAACAAAGGTAAAATCAGATATCTAGGAACATATTAAAGCAAAAATATGTTGGTGGTCTAGGGCAAAAATGTTGAGATGCCTAATATGAAAATTTAAACAAAGTGGAAATGGAGATTTTTTGTGGCCGGAGAAGTTTGTTGGTGTGATTTGCTGTCATCTAAATATGATTCTCTATGTGATTTATTTTTCAAGGCAATGAAACAATATGCTCATCGTTCTCTACATAGTCATCCATTTGGTGGGGGGATCTCAAGATAATGGACTCAAGAGATTCAACAACTAAATTTAGGTTCTTCAATTTGATTTCTTGCTGAGTGGAGCTTGGTGATGTTGTCCAATTTTGGGACAGTAAAGAGTTGTGATTTATTACGAGAGCCCATGATCATCCACATTAGTCAAAAAACAACCATACAAGTTAGTTGAAAAACACATGTTTACTTAAAATCTTAAGGCATTTGGTTTATGGATCATTTCATTAATATATTGTTCAACACTCACTTTTCCGTCCAATGTGCAACTTCTAACTCACACAATAATCTCCCCTAAAATGTAAGTTTATTCCACTCATTTGGTTATGCTCTCCATCAATCGGGAAGCTTTTTCATCCACATACATTTGCACATCCATCGCGGCTATATCAATAGGACACACCCCATGAGCATCATTGTTATGATGATTTCGACACAAGGAGTTGATCCTTTTAGTAACTATCAGCTCTAATACCACTATTCATTCATGAGGAGAGTTCAGAGGATCATCCACATTAGGTAAAGAGAAGCCACACAAATTAGGTTGGACATCACATCTCTTAACCCAAAACCAGAAGCCAAACGTACAGTATAATGCATATTCTGATGGCGATCACTAAAACATGCATGCAACGTAAAAGCAAAATACTGTCATGCTATGCTTCAAGTATTGAGTCATATTCATTACACTTATTCTTACCCATGAAATAGTAGGAGATCTCTATGTACTGTTTTTTCCTTTTGTATAAGAGATTTTTCTTTTGTCAATGAAAAGTTTAGGTGAGTTGAGTTCCCGAGGGAGACTAACCAAGGTAGTGTCAAACCTCAAGGCTTAAAGAGCATATGTAAACAAATCATCCGTCAAATAAGTTTTCACATCGGTAGCGGAAGTTGAACTCCCAATCTTGCAGGTGAGTCAACTTCTTACCAACTAATTCAACCTTCATTGATCGAATAAGAGATTACGTCAAATGTGCTAGAGCAACTACCCACTTATATTAGTAAATATGAGTCATATCCTTGACAATTTTAATCATACTTTTTTTATAAAAGAAAATATTTTTGCTCTCAAAGGGAAAAGAAATGACATCTATAAGGTGTAACAAGTCAGTTTAATTTACTTTTTGGAAGAAAATAAATCTAAACCAAGAAAAAGTTATTGTTTAGATTTGGATTTTATGATCTTTTGTCAGGAAACTCGAACCAAATCGATGAAGAATGGGTTGATTTGGTAGTAAAAAGGACTATCTAATATGGAACCGACCCAAAGGTGGACCTATTAATTTAAGTAAATTTTATAAATTAAATATTTTTTTTTAGGGGAAGTTAAATATTATTTTTGTTCATCATTTTAATATTATAAAATAAATATTTTACTAAAAGTAGTAAAGGTCTATCTTTTGACCACTTATAACAGGTCTAGTTTAGACACACATGATAATAAGAGGTCCATATTAAACACCCATGAAAATTCAGTTTAATCAAATTGATATTTTAAAAAACATAATAACTTTTTTAAAATAACTTTTTTGAAACACTATATTTTTATACTATCGAAACATGTACATAAGCTACAATGAAAAAAAGTAATATATAATGATTAAAAAATATATGAACACAAGATAAAACTACCAATATAATGTGAACTAATAATAATATATAATTGTTAGGTTTTGGTCTCATGTGTTAAGTTTTGAATGATATGTGAAACTTATATCCAAACCAATTGAAACTGGTTTTGATTGGTTTGGTTCGATTTATAAAGCAAACATATATATGAAGAAGAAGAAAAAGGAACAAATTTAGTTGGTATGAATTGAATATTCTGTTTAATGAAATCATTGTTTTAGTTCTTATCCCTTAGACATCTCTATATATAGATAGTTATGCTTTTGATCTTGTTTTGAAAGTAGTCAAGGCTGCACCACTCTCATATTGATACTAGATATTTCTTATTATTACAATTAAATATAAACAAGTAGTACTTTAGACACTAATTAAATAACATGTTATAGTCCCGTGAACATAGCTCAGTTGGTAAGACAATGCATTATTATATGGACACCTCACTTATTCACCTTATAAGGTGAATTCTAGCCACTAAACTACCTGACAAAAAAAATAATAATAACATGTTATAGTTTTGATCATAATGAAAATATACTACTGATGTAAAACCCTTTCTCCTACGTCTCTCATGAACATTGCATGTAGTAGTTAATACATAACATATGATACACCTCCATAACCCACTACTCAAGAAATCAAGTACAACTCCTTTTCACTATATAGTTTTGCTTATATTAATGAGTATTAGGATCGGAAAGCTCACCCCTTGATTGGTTTCCAAACGTTGAAACCCTTAACCCCTCCCTAGTAAAGAAATTAAGGCCGAAAAACTTCACTCGCTTCCCACTCGTTAAATGCATCTATAAAGTTCATAGTTATATTAGTTTTCAGAGTTTGATCTTCAAACTTTCTATGTAAATTTTCTTTAGTGTCATTTAGTTCATCAACCGAACTATTAGAGTTAAGATTTCAAATCATCGGAATATTATTGATATTGCGTAGCACATTTAAATGTAACTTATACGACCTCAATTAGAATATCATATCAAATTTAGAAACATAGAAATATAATGATATTATCACATACTTTCTTTAAAAACCTTGATTATAGTTTATGAGCTTGGGTAAACTTGTATTATCCCTCTTAAAGTAATCAGGATTTTACCAAATATATTTAGCTGGTATGATCTGCACACCCCCACACTGTACTTTTGAGGTTACAGCAAAAGGTGAAAAATCATAACATCATATAAACTCTTTACTTCCTATCAAATCAACCACTGTGGTTAATTAATTATGATGAAAATCTTGAATATATTATACACTTGATCTCTCTATTCTCTACTATGTATATAGACATTTGGTGCAAAACCACCCATACATAAGTGTGCATGAAATTATTCTCTTAACAAACAAATGATATAGCATGAAGAGGGATCTATAGCATATGCTATAGTTAAGATGCAATAATAATATATAAAATAAAATAAAAACAATTAATTTGTAACAGAGAAAATAATATAATAAAATAAAATAATAATTTAGGGTACAATTAATTATAATTACTAACCAGGAACTTGAAAATTCATAAAGTTTTCCTCTTGGAGAAAAGATGATAAGAGCAACTTCAGCATCACACAGAACAGATAACTCAAATGCTTTCTTCAGCAAACCATTACGCCTCTTTGAGAATGTCACTTGTCTGCTTGTAGCATTCTCTATACGCTTCATTTGTGTCTTTCCTCTCACCATTTTGATTAATTTCTCTATCAACAAAATCACAGAACAAAAATTCATCACTACAGAAGAAAAGAAAAAAAACTAAGTAATTAATTAGAAAAGTAATGCTTTTAAAATCAATAAATATATGAGCTAGTTCATTACATGGTGTAAAATTGATTTTTTTTTTTCCAAATCAAAGATGAAAAACATCAAAAGATAATTAAGAATCAAAAGTCAACAACCATTTGAAACCAAAATTATTTAATACATAAACTGTAATATGGAGGATATAAAAAAAATAAAAAAATAAAAAAGAGAAGGAAAAGCAAATCAAGAACACAAACTATCAAAGTAGAAGCAATAAATAAATATCTTTGACAATAAGTTATGGATCTAAATACAAATGAATCTTCTTTTGTTTCTTATTTAGGAAAAGAAAAATGATTGGTTGATTCTTACCTACCAGCAGCAAAAGAAGAAAAGAAAAAGAAACTACTCAAGTAGTTGTTGAGAAGGGTTTTGTGATTTACACACTCAAATTGGCAAAAATCTGAGGTTGTGACTAGAAAAGGGTAGAAAGAAGGAGAAAGAGAAGCAATTAATAAGAGATGGGGATAAAGGAAGCACCCAAAAAGAGAGAAAATAACTGCATAGCAGACACAGACTAACCTTTCCTTATTCAACCACCTATTATGCCTTTAGTTTCATTCAGCCCCACCATTTTAAGAAACTATTTTATGGTTTATACAATTTTCAAACCTCATCTTTTTTCTTGTTTTAGTAAAATCCAACCCCATGGGACCCAGATATGTATGTACATTTATAGTTTAATAATAAAGGGATCTCAATTATTTAATTCATATTTGCTATTATAGTGGGTTTGTAAAAATAATAGTGAACCAATGTGATTTCATTATAGTTAAAAGAAAGAAAGCGTAGGTTTTATAAAATTTCAATGATTTATTGTGATTTTGACAAACTCATTAGAATATATTTTAGACCAAGTGTAATGAGGCTATTGAAAGCAATTTTCAATATATTGAACCATTGTAATGGGTTGTTGAAAGTGATGGGAAAATGATATGGAGGAAAGAGATGATGAAGCCATTCAACAAGTTTAAATCTGTCCTGCCAGGCCACGTGTCGCGTTTTCATTGGCCAAAACAGGCGCGTGTATCTCACGCGCCGACAGGGAGAGTGAGCGACAGGCAACGCGGAGAGAGAAAGGCAAGGGGATAAAGCTGTGACACGTGGCAGAAAACGATTGGCTGCTTGGATTTTTATCATCTTAATAATTTGGACTCAATTATTTCATTGCAAATAATTTTTTTATTTTTTTATTTTTTTACCAAAATTCATAATTTTTTTTTCTCTATAAATAGAGACTT
>Ga0315915_1003759_pt1 | contig 19233 bp, 13 predicted proteins | sample MpolbnodulesMG_FD_207738 | JGI IMG/M metagenome (GOLD analysis project Ga0315915, IMG submission 207738) | Medicago polymorpha root nodule microbial communities from Los Angeles, California, United States - branched nodules | ecosystem: Host-associated > Plants > Roots > Nodule | place: USA...
TTCATTACACTTAAAATCATTATCCAAATTCATTACACCTAAAAACATTGTCTCTAGGATGAGAGAAATTTTGGTACTTGTAGTTTGATGTATTGAGAGCATCAATTTCTTTCTGAACTCTATGTTGAGATTCTTCCTTTGACAATGAATTTGTTCTCATACAGTTTTCAATTACCTTCTCCTACCTTGAATATTTCTTCTAACTTTACTAGATAGTTATTATTTTTTCATCATGACTGCAGTTCGAATCCTGTGTAAAAAAAAAAGAATATTAAAATGATAAAGCTAGTAGTGTGAAAAAATAAAGAATCATAAACCTCTCCTCGAGGAAGAAGGGAAATCGAGCCGTCGAGAAAATCAGTAGGTAGCGATAGCAGTAGGAAATAGTGTCTCTGCGTTTCACTCCGTCGTATTAAATCAAATCCCTAATCCAAAACACCGTGCACGATTCTGTGTTTGCGTCGGAGCTTCGAAATGTTGGGTGGGTTATACGGAGACCTACCTCCACCTTCTTCCGCCGAAGAAGATAAACCAACCACCAATGTCTGGTCATCCAGCACCAAAATGGCCCCCGCTACTCTCCGTAAACCCTCCTCTTCTCATCTCACACCTCCCCATACCCTTCTTCGATCCCAAAACAAACCTAAAATCGTCAATTCCACCAAAACTATTCTCTCTCCTGCACCACAGCCGATTCTTGCTTCACCACTTAACGATATCGTCGTTCAACCGTCTCAACCGGCTCTTGTTGGAGTACAGTCGACGGTGATGGAGGAGTATGATCCGGCGAGGCCGAATGATTATGAAGAGTATCGGAGGGAGAAGAAGAGGAAAGCTAGAGAAGCGGATATGATGAGGGAGCTGGAGAGACGGAGGGAGGAGGAAGAGGAGAGGGAGAAAGAGAGGGAGAGGGAGAGAGAAAGAGAAAGGGAGAGAGACAGAGATAGGGAGAGAGATCAGGGAGATTCCAGATTGAATATTTCTGGCGAGGAAGCGTGGAGAAGGCGTGTGGGGATGAGTGGAGGAGGTGGTGGACGGGGTGTGCCGAGGTCGCCATCGCCTCCCGGGAGTGTGGATGGATTTAGTATTGGGAAGTCGGAGACGGTTGGGTTGGGAGTTGGTGCTGGTGGGCAGATGACTGCTGCTCAGAGGATGATGGCAAAGATGGGGTGGAAACAAGGGCAAGGGCTTGGGAAACAGGAGCAAGGGATTACAACTCCGTTGATGGCGAAGAAAACTGATAGACGGGCTGGGGTTATCGTTAATGCCAGTGACAGTAAGTCTGATAAGAAAGTTAAGAGTGTTAACATCAATGGTGTACCTACCAGAGTACTGCTACTTAGAAACATGGTATGCACATTTTTAATGTTAAATGCTTGTTTGGTTTCGGTGTTTATGTGCTTGTTAACGACGCTGAGAGGTTTCATGAACTTTATGAATCACATGATCATGTTTTATATTTCAGCTGCATTGTTTTGATGGGTGTTTTTAAGAATAGTACAGATTTTGTTGTTTGTTATGCTATATATTTTTGTTCTGTGTGCTGTTTAGTTTTAATTTGAAAATAGCACAGGCTAATGAATATTTGGCATATGATGTGGCCTTCTGATGTTTTGACTTGGTGATCACTGGATGTAGTGATATCGATTATATATATTTTTCTTCTAACTTAATAAGCTACAATCAGCTTATATCATTAGCCTTATTAAAATGAACACATCACACTTTTTACTAGGATTTCTTTTTGCTAACCGTTCTGTTTTATGAGTTAGAAATTGTGTCTTAGTAGCAGTTACTAGTTAGTGAATAATTGACCATTCCTTCACTGTGTTTCTGAATATACATATTAAATATCTGTTAATGTTATATATTAGATTAGAAGAAAGGAGGTCCAAGTGGGCTGGCCTCTGTTAGTTAGACATTGTCTGTTAAAACTTGAAACTGTTAGAGAAGCTGTGGCCGGACGTGTTAGTTAGCCTTCCCTAACACAATAGTAGAGGTAGTAGTATACAAAGAGGGGGGGAATGTAATTGAGGGATGTTAGCTGGTCAGTCTGTTTTTGGTGGCAGAGACTAAGCTCTTGATCTTTGATAAACGTTCTTAATCACACAGGGTTTAAGTCACAGCTCCCATTGCTCAACTTGGCTTCTACACTTAATTTGGAAGCTGTTGTTTGCTTTTAGTGTCTACGATATCAGATTTTCCAAAAAGAACTCAGTAATCTCATGTGGAATATCTTTCTGGAGAAATTAGCTTGACTGTTATAAGATCAGTGATGTTCTATGAACAAATGTTAGGAAATGAAGTGTGAACAAGAGTAGAAAACAATTGTTGTAAATATGAGAATAGATGAACAGACATAGAAGACAAGATATGATTAAGAATGAAAATATCTGAAAGAAAGTTGTAGTAACAAATGTCAAGGATATAAGAAAATGTCCGTGATAAATACTGGTCCATGATAACGTTGAAAGAAAAGGTTGGAGAAAAAAATGAGTACAGTCAGTTGTTCCTTCCAGGATTTGGAGACCCTGAAATCTTTCCTTCTAAAACCAATCTCCAACAAAACATAAAACTCCAAATCTTCTCTCCCTTCTCTTTGTGGCTTATCCCTGCAATCCTGTTGGAATTCTAACCAACTCTATCCATGCTGACTAGCAAACCAGCTCGCTGGGTGTCCCGACAATACTCCACCCTGAAATTTTCCCTTCTCCTCAAGCTAACTTCAGGAGAGTACTCCTTCATTCATTGTCATGCAGCAATCTCTCACCTTATCCTTCCCTCGGATATTCCTCCATCAATATCACGTGGAATTTCATTCTTGCAAACACAGGCTTACAATATTTCTCATCACCAAAGTAACCCCTTCTTGACCTCTGTAATTATGCCTCAGAAAATCTCCATTGGATTCTTTCCGTAATAACTAGCTGGTATGAGTGTGAATTCTTTATTCCCAGACTCATGTTCCTCTTGGATGAGGGATAACTGATGTATGAAATTCCTCAGTTGCTGTCAATACATTCCTTACCTTTGTCAGGTACCCCATTAGTGGAAACCTAATCCTATAAATCTCCAACCAATTTTTAAAGGGCCCGACTCATTACATTTGCAAGAGGCTTTGTTGGGTACCTTGTTCTTCTCACAAATATCTGGACATAGTCCGTAATTTCTACCAAATACTTTGCTGGTTGTAACTTCAACTCTACTCTAATCTAATCTCATCTTTTAGTCCTTTCAAGAAAATTTTAGTGGTTTGTGTCTGTACCTCAAAGAGACCAGCATACTCTCTTACTCCTCCACAAGAATCACTTGTTTCAAGCCCAAGAGTAATTCACAGGGATTCTGCATCATGGAGGAGGGAAACCTCCTAATTAGTGCTGCTCTGAATTCTGCCCATATGAGGGATTCTGATTTCTGAGAAAATAAATCCCACCACAAAAACAAGTACAAAGCCCAACCTACATAATTTCTCTGTAACATTTCATTGTCAGCTACCCTTTCCATCTGTCAGCCATCCATATGCATCTCCCCTGAGAATGAGGCCTTTGCCTCTGCTGTCCATTCTTCTCTTGTTCAGAGGAGATTCAGAAGGTGCATATTGATTTTTTTTCGTTCCCTTACAAGTTTCGTTACATGATTGAGGATGTCATCTCAATAAATTTAAAGAATTGGCCACTTCTAGGAAACAGCACGAATATTGACGTGGTCAGAAATTATAAAAATTCGTATTTATATACCACATACACAGACACTCTCAAAAAAACAAAAATGGGTTTCTAATCTTTTTTTTGATGTGTTTGTATCTTAAATTCCGTTTTCTTTAATCCCTTTTTTCTATTGAAAACAAATGTATACCTTATCAGTCACAAAAGAAAAGTCAAAATTTTATACCACATACACAGACACATAATTTTATGGTTTAGTTTAGAAGGAAGGGTGTACTTGCAAGTAATACCATTTTCATAACAAACAAGCATGCATCTATGGTACATGTTCCATTCTTTTTATTGTCGTTGAAATTGGCAGTGATACAGATCTCTCTCTCTCTCTCTCTCTCTCCCCCTCTCTCTTTCTCTCTCATTGTCTTTTCAAGTATTGGATAATCAGCAATGCCATTGGTCTGGTGTATGTAGCATGGTTAATTTTCTGATTATATGACTTGGATGTATCTTGGTTGATCACTTTTCCTCCCTCCGTGGATGAGCAACTGTTTTTCAATGTCCTGTTCTTGGAATGGTATGATGTTAATACAGTATGAGAGGATGATGTTTATAATTATTAATATGGTGTAGTTGTAAATCGGGAGCTAGGCTAGGATTCATTAGCAGATTGGGTTTTTTGATATGCTGTCCCTGGATAGATTGTGGCTTTATTTCTTACTATGAAATTTAGGATTAGGATTAGTTCAGAGTGCTGTCAAGTTTGGGTAATGCCTTTTAAGAATTACAGTTCTTTGAGTTGAATATCCATGGTATATTTTCTTTCTTGGGTGTGCTCGCTCTTTTCAAACTGATTTATATCACTTCATGATGCTGACGGAGTCTATATTGTACCTACCAAAGCCAAATGAGCTTATTTTCATTGAGAGCGGGCCTGGGAGTTGAGTTTCCTTTCATAATATTTTGAAGGAATTGAAATTTTTTCAGTTCCTTTTTTGTAGTTCCGAAATTCTTTTTCATTCTTTAGGGAATTTATGATAAGTTCCTTTTGACTTTGTGCCTGCATTGTAATTAATGGTTGATAAATATTTGCTGATAACGCTTAATACCTCATGTCTGTTCTAAACTGTTTAGGCACTGGGGTGGAACATAGATGTGTGCACGGTTTTTTTCCTCATTTGCATACTATTAATGCTGAGGTTGATCACAATTTCCAAAGCAAAAGATCAGATTTAACTGTTTATCTGAAGTTGCCTTTGTTTGACATTTTGATCAACAGAAGAAATTTTCTTAGAAAGAGGAGGGGGAATGAGCAGTCTTTCCTAAGAAAGAAAGAAAGAAATAATACAATCCTCCATCCCCTCTCCTGCACAAAAACCTAAAACAGAAGTCTTGTGACACGGCCCTCTGTAAAGAGCTCATTAATCCTGAAAATTGGAATGTTCAATGATACATTAATCTTTCTTTCTCTTCTAGTCAACTTCTTGGTTTTTGAACTGAAGTTGATGCAATAGCTATGATTTCCACTACATGTCTAGTATTGAGCAGAGATAGATCATATATCATAAAAAGCCTGTGCCTGTATACTGGAACTTTAGGTTGTTTTCCAGAATTCCCGATGAACTTGATTTAGTACACATGTGCTCTGCAACTCTGCATGCTTTGAGCCCTTATTGTTAAGCTTTTGTCATTAAAATCTCAACAGTGATTGTATTAGTTCATCCTAAAATGATGTTTAATTTATTTTATTTGAACATGACTTATTGTTGCTTTGTTTTGAAGGTGGGGCCTGGTGAGGTAGATGATGAGCTGGAAGATGAGGTAGGATCAGAATGTGCCAAGTATGGAACAGTAACCCGAGTTCTGATATTTGAGATAACAGAGCCAAATTTTCCCACCGACGAAGCAGTAAGAATCTTTGTGCAGTTTGAGAGATCTGAAGAAACAACTAAAGCGCTTGTTGACCTTGATGGTCGATACTTTGGGGGTAGAACAGTGCGTGCCACATTTTACGACGAGGACAAGTTTAGCAAGAATGAGTTAGCTCCAATGCCAGGAGAAATTCCTGGCTTCACCTAGAAGAACAGAACGTCTATGATTTTCATCAAGTTGTTCTCAGTGATTATGCTGAAGACTTGAAATTGGAGTTTAATATTTTTAATTACATGATAGTTGAGCATTTGGTTAAGCTCCAATCTTGGTCTAAATGTGTTTGTAACAGTGACTAAGGGTTGTTGCTTAGGAAATTATTGTGATGTCCACACTGAAAACTCCTTGCACTAATGTCGCCACTGTACATTGTTGAACTTGAACGTTCCTTAATATCACGATCACTTGGAGATTGAGATACCATCAAATAAGCTGTCGCCACTTGATCTTAAACTAGTTAAGGTTTATTTACTGAAAGTTTTGTACTAATTAGTTGTTTGTTTATGCGTGTATTACAAATCCATCCATGATACTTGCAGCCCCGAACACGTATGTTTGAAAGTATGACAGTGATCGAAATAAAATGCAAGTGTTTAATTTGAAAGGAGGATATGGAAGTATGGAACTAGCTATGCTACTCAAAGCCTGTTGTCTCATGAATTTCATTTCTCTCCTCTGTTGGGAACCAAAAAATGTTACTTAAAAACTCTAAACAAGTAATAGATGATAGATTGTCTTGAATAGCTTCAAGAGAAAAAAAGGGTTAAAAGTGAAGATGTATTCAAATTCTTGAAGCCTCACCATTGTTGTTTTACGTTTATTTTTGTGTTGGATTCTCAAACTCTTATTTTTCTCGATACGTGGCTATAATTTCATATATTGCCCATGAAATTATATATAACTTAGTGTAAAAGGGGACGAGTAAATAGATACAATTGTTAGTTTAATTCTTTTGTGCAGATTGTAAAGATGCTTCTTGGACAGACAAGTGCTCTTAATTGATCTAATAATGAAACTTTAGAGCGTATGGAGAATTCTAATTCTGGATTCTTAAGTGGATCGTTTACACATTGTTTATTTATGAATTTTTAATGATAGTACTTAATAAATGTTTTATCCCTTCAAATCAGTACTTAAAAACAAAATTACTAAATCATTTGTCAATACTTTATATTATTAAAATTTTAATATTTTTTAATATTAAAATGATGTGGAACTTGTAGAGAAAGAAAGACCTCTACTCAATAAGCTCTCTTCCATTTTTCTCCTCGATGAAGATACCTATCTGGTACCGAGGCTTACGAAGCTAAGCATCACCCGTTGTGGATGGCCTTGGTAGACTGTTGAGAAAAGGGCAACCATGATGTTGGTTAAAGCCATGCTGTTCCATTCCAACAGGGTACTACAAAATGGGTCAACGAGAATTCGTTCCATTCCATCCCTTTCAGTCAAACCAAAATAATGGACCATGGCATCATTCCATTCCCCAAAATTCAAGTATAGTCCAAACACTTCAATAATATAATATATTCTTAACATAACCCTGAGTAAATCAAGAAAATTGCATTCAGAGTTAACCACCAAATTAATTCTAAATCAATATGTTTCTCTGATTGGTTAAATTTTACAAGCATTTAACTAGCAAAATGTAGAGCATTGTACCAGTGCATAACTTGACTATTCCTAGCACCAAAGTCTATGCTCTAACCTACAAACAAAACAAAAGTATCTTGCAACCTTGAACAATCCCACAAAGGTAGGTGGATTTCAAGCCAAGAAAGGTTAGCTTCAGCTAGTTTCAAAAAAAAAGGAAAATTAAATTTTACATTTAGGTTACTAATCTATGACAAATGGCGCATCCCTCTCACCGGTTCCAGGAAATTCGGATACCAAAATTGGCTCTTCTTCACCTCTAAGAATTTGAACTTTGAAGACGATTTTCTCTACGCTGTTTTTCATGAGCTCAAAAACACAAGCGTCTCCAAGCTTCAAATAATTATCTTCAGCAAATTTTTCCCAGCTAACACTATTAAACAGTTTGGTTTTGTTCTGCCCATTATAAGTCGTGCTCCAACTCTTACCCCGATATTTGAGAATAGTCGGAACCGATTTAGAAGGAAGTTCTTCACATATGCTGCTGCTTGGCCCCTATATGCCAACAATACAAGATTTAAATGATTTTGCAATGTACCTTTCCAAAACCTTCACTTACTCATGGTATACGTAATAGAGTATAACAAAATTTAGTTTCATAATAGAGTATAACAGAATTTAGTTTCATCTATAACAGATTATGTTTCTGTTTTCCTTGATATTAGGACAACGAAATAGTTAGTTACTTTTTGATTATCTTATCCTGTTTATAATTAATTGTTACTATTCCTTTAATATATATATATATATGCACAACAATTACAAAGGGATATGAACCTCCACAAACATGAAAACGTCTTGTATACTAAAATGTGCTCAAGATTTCTATGATGCAGACATATGGACCTTTTTGAAACAACAATGAACAATCCAATATGTTTCAAAGCCTGAAACGGAATGTGCTAAAATCAGTGGCCACAAACCTGTCATCTTAATGTAAGATCAAACTTCTTAGAAGCCACTGAAAATGATCCAAATGAGAAGAAAAAAAACATACCATAGATGTAATAATTAGTTGAACAAAGTAATGCATCAACAAAGCAAAGGATAGTATTGCTCTGCTCGTGTGATACTATACTATTTCTTCCTTTTGTGAAATCAAGTATGAAATTACCATATGAAAGCGGGGACTAAGATGTGTTTTCGAAAGGACCACATGAAAGTATGGCTCTCCTGAAAGCGGTTCAATTCCATCCGTTTGCATATTTGTCGAAGGAACAGAAAGTGATGGTAACGAGGCTCAATTTCCCACAGCAACTTGACTGCTACTCACTGAAAATAAATGTGAAATTAGTGATAGACCGTGTACATGAAAGTTAATCTTGATGATAAACTGAGAATGTTGGCTGGAAAACCCAAGTTACATCGGTACAGCTAACTCAAGCATTGAGAAGTTGATATAAAACTGATGCAAGTAACATACATATAGTTTACCGTGGACTAATACTCTCATCCATCAAATTTTGTTGGTAAAAACAAAAAACTGAGATGAACTTCAGTTTGCAAATGTGATATGAAATACTAAGGAAGATGAGTAATCATAGAAGGAAAACAATATGGAATGAATTGATCATAGTAAGCTAATCATCATACAGGTTTAATTTCTATACTTAGAACTTACACTTTTCATTGGTTTAACTTTTTTTTTTTGACAAATTTTCATTGGTTTAACTTGTTTCCTTATTTAGTAATTTCCTATAATTGGATCCATCCCCAAGGGTTATTTGCAAAAGGAAATTTAGGGAAGGGTCAAATTGGATATTCAAAATTATAACCTTTTGAAGAAAAGGTTTTGGCTTTTGAGCGACAAGAGTTTGATCTTCTTGCTCCTACGTGTGCGATGAAGAATTCAAAGCTACATAGTTCTCGGGTAGAAAAGGTTTGTGTGTTGGTTTGTCTTAAGAAAATGTTTTTTGTTGTACTAAATGCGAGTAAAAAAATATTGATTGCGAAAAATTGATTATGGTAAGTTTATTTCATTGTTTATTGATCAAATTAATTCTAAAAATGAGATTTTAAGACGATCAAGTTGTACAGTTTGTGTTCTAAAAAACTCAAAGATTAAAGAGATGTACATGTAATTAATCTTTTTTATTAGAATTTGAGAAAGGCTAGCAACACACATTCTAACATACACTTTTCAACACACTCTCTTTGATTGGTTAAAATTCAAATGGGACCCACCAAATTTATATGGGACTCATATGATTTGGTGAGACTCATGTGAGTTGTAACCAATCAAAGAGAGTGTGTTGAAAAATGTGTGTTCTAGCCTTTCTCTTAGAATTTTTATCTAAGATTGATTCAAATTATTCTAAAAAAACTCAAAGTTTAAAAAGATGTACATCCAATTAATTTTATTTAGAATTTTGGTGTATAATGTTTTTCTTGAATATTTCACTAAAGTGTTGTAAAGATCATAAGATAGGATAAAAAAAATCTTAATTGTATCAAGTACAGTCAGATATAGGTTGTTAAAAAAAAGTACCGTTAGATATAAAAGTTTTAATAGCAAATCGATGGATTAGCATGATGTAAACTGTGGTCCATTGAGTAAATGTCATGTTATTTAACAATTAAATGATAAAAATGATTCGAAGAAAAACTAAATCTTTTAGAAACCTAAACGGCAGAGAGAGAAACAAAGCCAGGAAGAAAAAGGAAAATGCATTGGAAAAAAAAAAGGTGAAAAGAGACAACAGGAAACGGAAAGATAATAGAGATCCGCCGACAGAAGTACCGAAGATGTTTCCTGGACTTTTTTTTTTTTTTGGTTTACTTAGAACAATGATGAAACGAAAACATAGATTGATTGGAAGATAAACACTGATTTTCTACATTTTTTTTCCTATTTCTTTCTCTCCTATGCCTTTATGATTCTGTTCTTCTTTCCTATTATATAACCTAAACAAAAGCAAAATAAATTGAAAAGAGAAGTGATAAAAAGGGTGGAAACAATACCAGTAGAAGACTCTTCTGATCCTTCTTTTCCTAACTTAAATTTCTCCAAGCAATGTTTATGTGTGATTCTAATTTTTCTGTTAGTAACTTAGAGAAAGATCTCTCCTCTAATTCAGATTCTAATATTTATAGGCTTCAAGGATACATTCATGTTACCATTGGATAACATTTGGATCTGATTTCGAATGTTATTTTCCAGTTTTTCATGCATGTCAGGTGAAGGATGGAGTGAACCTCAAGGATACATCCATATTACCATTGGATAACGTTTAAAAGCTGTTTTTGAGAAAAGGTTGCAAAGAGAGAAACTTTTTTTTTGTCATTTTAGTTGGTCAATATCACATCTAATTGGAACTCCAATATTACCAAAATAAATTAGCTACATATCTTACTTATTTTTTAAAATTCATCCCGACAAAATTGAGGTAGTACAACAAGTAGTTTCCCTAAAAGAAAACATTAGTTATAATAATATAGAAATTCTAAAATAATCTTTAATTACGTACTTTATTAATCAAAATAGTCTATGAAATTGAAATAGTCCGTTAATACTATATTAGATCTTTTTATATATAGATTGATATGACGGTAAGTAAATACTTGTGTCAGTAAATAAGTAGATTGAAATAATATTAATGAAATTTTTAAACATAAATGACTATTTTGATTAACATAATGTACAATCACATATTATTTTGAAATTTTGATACATTGAAGGACTAATAAAGTTATTCGTTAAACATTCAAGGGCCAAAATAACTATTTTTCTTTTTATTTTTGAGACGTGTTATTTTTATTTAGGATTAAATATGTTTTGGTCCCTATAAATATATCAAATTTTCGTTTTAATCCCTCTAAAAATTTTGTTCGATGTTTAGCCCTAATAAAATTTTCAATCACCACATTTGGTCTCTATTTTTAAGTCAACTCATGTATTTTTTAATAAAATTGTGTAGAAATATGTAGAATATTGTAAAAATCTCTCCAAAAAAAATATTTTTTTTAACAAAACATGAATTAAAATTAACCTCCAAAAATATAAAAATTCATTTTTAATCCCTGTTTTGTTAAAAAATTCTATTTATTTTTTTGAGAGATTCTTATAATATTATAAATTTTTCTGCTAATTTTTATTCAAAATATGAATTCTACATATGAGTTTACTTTAAATGAGGGACCAAAAATCAAAATAGAAATCTTTTGAGGGATTAAAAGTCAAAGAAATTTTTTAGAAGGACTAAACACAAAAAGTTTGTATATTTATAGAAAATAAACACATATTTAACCTTTTTATTTAAGTAAGTAAATAACTTTGTAAATATGTAGAATTTTGTAAATAAACAACTATTATTCTTTTATATGTATTTTTCGTGACCAAGTTGAGAGAAATTTTTTAGGTGTAAATCTCGTATCCCCTTCACACAAATAGAGAGATTAATCTATTGAGTTGATTTCCCCAAAAAAAAAAAATCTATTGAGTTGATTATTTATTTGAAAATAAAAATCTATTGTGCTAATAATAGCTACATTTGTTCTTCGGATTATACATGATTAGCTCTCCAAGTTATGTAGTCAAAACTCTCTTAGATGAATTTTATAGATTTTGATCAAGAGGGTCGAAAACATTCTTTTTTCAACATTCATTCTAACCCTCATTTTATTGTTCGGTAAAATATACACATCTTGTTATCTTAATTGAGATCCATTTTTTTTACCAGGTTATTCACATTGACGCTTCATCTAAGAGAAATGATATTTCTATAACTATTTTTTAACAATTTTTGTGATAACTTTTTAATATTTACATTATATTTTTACTTGTCAATATATTTTTTGTGTCAATCAAATAGTGGTCGAAATAACAAAACTCAATAATAAACAAGTGAAGATTAAAGTGATTGTACACTTATATTAATAGTAGTTTATCGACAACCTTAACAATGTTACACTATTACAAGGCTTTTGGAAACTAAAAACGACGGTGGGGGCGGTGAAACAATCAAGCTCAGCTATGTGTATCACGGTGTTCATGTGGCAATCTCATCCAAAATACCCTCTCCTCCTCTTACTCAACAGAGACGAATTTCATTCTCGGTACTAATCACTAATCACTTACATATTTTCCTTTTTCACGCAAACACTTTATTAATTGTTTTACTCTCTCTTTTGAATATGACAAAGGCCTACAGAACCTTTGGCATGGTGGGACGGCGAAACAATCTTAGGCGGTAGAGATACACTCTGCGGTGGCACGTGGTTGGCCTCTTCCAAAGATGGTAGGTTAGCTTTTCTCACCAATTTTAGAGAACTCCAGAACATTCCACATCCCAACACTAGAGGCGATCTTCCACTTCGTTTTCTTCAGGTCATTTCATGCACTCCATCTGTTTGTCATTAGTTTAGTCTTCTGCTATCTTTGGTCGGATTCGTTAATGGTTTATATGTTGTTGGCAACAGAGCAATAAGAGTCCCGAGGAGTTTGCGGAGGAAGTGCTAAAAGAGGCTCATCTATACAACGGATTCAACCTTGTATTAGTTGATATTTGCACCTCCACAATGGTTTATGTCTTCAATAGACCAAATCACGGTTATCTTTCTGTTACCCCTGGAATTCACGTCTTGACTAATTCATCTTTGGATGCTCCTTGGCCAAAGGTATACACACTGTTAGTAATAATTGATTCTTGTATGCAAATTAATATACACCACCTGAATTTTGACACTACTAAGTACATTTTTCATTAAGGCTGAACGGTTGCGTCGTAATTTCAAAGAGCTTGTTGATCAGTATGGTGACGGTGAATTTCCAATAAAAGAAATGGTTGAGAAACTAATGACAAATACGGTTAAAGATGATGAAGAGTGCTTGCTACCGGGGATTCGTCCTCCAGAATTTGAATTTCCCTTGAGTTCGATATTTGTCGACACTCAATTTCCTTCGGTGGTAACTAATTAACACATTCCACTTTTTTGCATGCTTAAGCGTAACCTGGATTTTACATTTGACACTGGCTGAAAATTTGCTTGTGCTTAGGGGCCATATGGTACTAGGAGCACCTCTGCTTTGTTTGTTACATCAAGAAAAGAAGTCACATTCTATGAGAAACATCTGGATCAGAAGCAATGGAAAGAGAACATGGTGACTTATCAGATCAATGAGACATAGCAGCATACTAGCATGGACGTGTTTAATTCTACTGCAAAAAGAAAAATGTTTAATTAGTTGGATACTTTGGTTTAGCCACTCCCTAGCTCTTGTCAATATGAATAAAGTGGTCATGTCAATATAGTGATACCTGCATCCTGGACTAGTTTTCAGAATGAGCACATGCTCATCTTGGGGCCGGCTTGCTATTTATAATGTAATATAAGTAAAATTTTAGCATGGTGCACTCCTTATCTATAAAATTTCAACGTATAACTGCACTTGTTTTATCTTCTGTTAACAATTAAATTCAGATTGTCTCACCTAATTTAGGTTACTATTTTAATGCCACTCTACAATTTTAATCAACCATTTTGCCTAGTTATCGCAAAATACGAAATAGGAGAGCCCTTTGCAACCATGTACAACGTTCTGAATAGTTGCCATAATCCTCCAACTCTGGGTAAGATAGATTTCCCCCTTGTGGAATTCAACCTCTGATGGAAATTTCACTTTACCTATGATGTTGTGCATGGCAAGGATAACCTGCCTGTCAAAGAGGACCTTTTAATTGAATGATCATATTAATCAAGACACTTGACTATTCTTTAGCCTTGGCTTACATGAGTGACTGATTGAAAAATATCTGCAAATGACATTGACCAGTGGTATGGACATTGGTACAATCTTCGGTATTGCTTACACAAAGTTTGGAAAGGAATCATTTCTACCAAGTTCGAATCAAGGTTCATTGGATCTGTAAACCAGAATCCTTCGAACAATGGCTTAGTCATAACTGCTAATGTTTTGTACTCCTTTTAGAAAATAGGTTGGCGCATGTTATCAATCCCTATTAGTTTTATATACTTTATTAAGCAAGTTGAGAGAATTTTATACTATTTTGATTTTGATCAAAGAGACTTTTATACCAGATCTACTAAATTAACAGTTTATTCAGAACCTTAACATGGTTACACTGCTACATGCCCTTTCCAAACTATAATGGGTCGCTGAAACAACTTATCAGGAGGCACTGACTGGAATCAATCAATCAAGCTATGTGTATAACAGTGTTCATTTGGCAAGCTCATCCCAAATACCCCCTCCTCCTCTTATTCAACAGAGACGAATATCATTCTCGGTAGTAATCACTTTTACTTCTTTCCCTTATTTCCTTCAAATAGATGGTTTATTTATACTGTTTGACTCTTGTCTCTGATGTTGAATATGACAAAGGCCTACATCACCGTTGGCATGGTGGGATGGCGATACAATCTTAGGCGGTAGGGATGAGCTATGTGGTGGTACTTGGTTGGCTTCCACCAAAGATGGTAGGGTGGCTTTTCTCACCAATTTCAGAGAACTCCATGACATGCTACTTCCTAAAACTAGAGGGGACCTTCCAGTTCGTTTTCTTCAGGTCAAATCATGTACTCAATCTGTTTCTCACATTTGTTGAACAAACATATCTCCAAATTTAACTATCATTCCCTCTCATACTAATCCTATGATACTAATAGAAGCTTGTAAGTCTGCGAAGCACAATAAGAATACAATACTAATAGTGATATTTATTTTTTCTCCATAGATGAGTGTCCTAGTGGCCACACGGGGAGTGGGAAGGGATCGAACCCAGACACCCGCATAATACAACCTCACAGCCAACCACTAGGTTGTAACAACATGATCAATACAATAATACCACTTCACACATTTAGGGAGCAAAACTGACGATTTACTCTTTTATAAATAGTCCCTAACAATTTGTCAAAGAATGAAATTTGGCATGTTAATCTCTGATTCTTTGTTAACATTTACAAAGCACTGAGAACTAACATGACAAATTTGACAAAATGTTGGACTAATTATAAAACATAACTTATTATTTACTTATATTTTAGAGGCTAAGTAGTAAATGAAGCACTACTTTCAAGACATAAGTGTGGATGTTTATCTTCGTTATTTCAATTTCAATCGTGTGTTTATTTGGTACCTAACATCACGCAACATTACATTCATTAATGGCTTATATGTTGCTGGTAACAGAGCAATAAGAGTCCCCAGGAGTTTGCAGAGGAAGTGCTCAAAGAGGCTCATCTATATAACGGATTCAACCTTGTATTAGCTGATATTTGCACCTCCACCATGGTTTATGTCTTCAATAGACCAAATCACGGTCATCTTTCTGTTACCCCTGGAATTCACGTCTTGACTAATGCATCATTGGACACTCATTGGCCAAAGGTACACACACAGTTACTAATAATTGATTCTTGTATGAAAATTAATTTACACCACCTGAATTGACACTACTCCATACCTTTTTCATTAAGGCTGAACGGTTGCACCATAATTTCAAAGAGCTTATTGATCAGTATGGTGACGGTGAATTTCCAATAAAAGAAATGGTTGAGAAACTAATGACAAACACAGTTAAAGATGATAAAGAGTGCTTGCTACCAGGGATTCGTCCTCCAGGATTTGAATTTCCCTTGAGTTCGATATTTGTCGACGCACAACTTCCCTCGGTAATTAACTAACTAACTAACACGTTCCACTTGTTTGCATATATAAGCTTAGCCTTGGTTTTGTATTTAACACCAGCTAAAAACTTGCTTGTGCTTAGGGGCCTTGTGGTACTAGGAGTTCCTCTGCTTTGTTTGTTACATCGAACAAAGAAGTCGTATTCTATGAAAAACATCTGGACCAGAAGCAATGGAAAGAGAACATGGTGACCTATCAGATCAGTGAGACATAGTGAATGGCAGGGATGTGGTTTAGTTCTTCTAATTAAAAAGGAATGTTTAATTAGTTGGATACTATGGTATAGCCACTCACTATCACCTTGTCAATATAAATAGAAGTTGTATTTTTCCACGCAATTAAACAGTCTTACTCTGTTTAGTTTGGTTTGGATCAGTTGATTTATTTTTATCAACTTGTTTTTAACATATTTCTCGCTTGGATTTTGTTGTTGTTTTCGGTCTTTATACTTCATACTTTATAGTTGTAATATAATTAGAATTTTAACTTTATGCCCTCCTTTCCTCATGAATAAAAGTTCAATGTGTAATATACTTCTTTTTTCCCTTCTGTTGACAATTAAATTCAAACTGTCACGTCTGACTTGGGCTACTACTATAATGCCACTGCAATTTTAATTGTATAAATCATTTAGCTCAGTCGCAATATGAATATAAAAATTGGAACCCGTCCCCATGTACAACGTAGCGGATAGCTACCATAAATACTCCAACTCCAAGCCAGATAGATATTAAGCCGGATAGATATTCCATACTGGAATTCAACCTCTGATGGAAATTTCACTGAGATTTATTTACCTGTGAAGTTCTGCATAGCAGGGGTAACCAGCCTGCTGAAGAGGACCTTTTAATTGAATGATCATATTACTCAAGACATTTGGAGCATATTCTTTAGCCTTGGCTTACATGAGTGTTTGAAGATTGACACATCTTTGATATTGCTGCCTACGAAATTTGGAAGATTGAAATAATATGTAGTCTTCTCTCATGACTCAAAGCTTGGTAAGGAATTATCTCTATTAAGTTCTAAATCTAATCAAGTGAGGTTGATTTTGTTGGATCGTGACATATGGCCTATATCAGTTGAAAGTTATTATCAAATAGAGAAAAGAGGGAAAAATTCTTATTGATTGATCAAAGTGTTACATCACTATATATAGAGTTCAAGCATAAGCTATGTAACTAACTCAACTAACTAAAGAAGGATAAAGTACAAAGATTAAAATGCCCTCTAACAATTACTTGGGCTGCAAGCTATCTACTTTATTGTTTTTATTTTCTTCTATGTTTAATATCCCCCCACAAGTTGGAGGTTGGTATATATCTAGCAACCCCAACTTGGAGAGAAGGAGATTAAAAGGTTGAGGAAGCAATGATTTGGTGATAAAATCTGCCACTTGATCTTTAGAAGAAATAGGCAGTAGTTTGAACAAGCCAGCTTGCAATTTTTCCCTGACTATGTGACAGTCAATCTCAAGATGTTTGGTGCGTTCATGGAAGACTGGATTGACAGCTATGTAGATGGCACTCTGGTTATCACAATAGAGAACAGGTGGCTTGATGCATTTGGCCTATAAGTCTCTGAGAAGATATATGAGCCATTGCAGTTCACAGGATGCAGAAGCAAGTGCCCTGTATTCAGTTTCAGAGGAAGACCTGGAAACAATAAGTTGCTTCTTGGTTCTCCATGAAACAAAAGAGTGACCAAGAAAAAAACATTGACCAGATATGGATCTTCTAGTGTCTTTGCATCCAGCCCAGTCAGCATCAGTGTACCCTTTGATTTGAAGTGATGAGTTTCTTGGAAAGAATAAACCTTTACCAGGACAACCTTTAAGGTATCTCAAAACTCTCATAGCTGCATTGTGATGAGTTTGAGTGGGGTTACTAAGGAACTGACTGAGTTGTTGTGTGATATATGTGATGCCAGGTCTAGTTGTATTAAGGTATAACAATCTTCCAATCAATCTTCTATATGCTGATATATCAGGAAATGAAGATGATGAGTCATTGTGTAACTTAATAGAAGGATGAGAGGGAGTGGACAATGGCTTAGAACCAAGAAGGCCTGAATCTTCTAATAAGTCAAGACAGTATTTTCTCTGACATAAGGAGATGCCAGATTTAGAATGAGCAACTTCAAGTCCCAAAAAATATTTGAGTTGGCCAATATCCTTGATTTTGAAGGCATTATGAAGAACACCTTTAATTAAAGTGAACTCAGAAAGAGTGTTGCCAGCCAAAATAACATCATCAACATACACCAGTAATACATTGAAAGAGGAATGAGTGCTTTTGGTGAATAAAGAAGCATCAGAAGCTGCTTGTTTGTAACCATTGGATAGAAGAATAGTGGTCAACTTCTCATACCACTTCATACTAGCCTGTTTGAGACCATACAAAGACTTAGTGAGTTTGCAAACTTAATTGGAATGAGCATGAGGGACACCAGGAGGTATGGTCATGTAAACATCTTCTTGTAACTCTCCATGCAAGAATGCATTATCTACATCAAGCTGATGTAAATGCCAGTTGTTAATAGAAGCTAAAGCAATGATGAATCTAACTGTGGTGAGTTTAGCTACAGGAGAGTATGTGTCAAAATAATCCAAACCCTCAATCTAATTGTATCCTTTGGCCACTAATCTTGCTTTGTATCTCTCTATGGATCCAACAACATTGTGTTTTATTTTGAAGATCCATATGCACTCTATAGGTTTGACTGCTGGAGGGAGATCAACTATTTGCCAAGTACCAGTTTGTTCAAGAGCAGTAATTTCATCTTTCATATCTTGCTTCCAACAATCATGTTTAATGGCCTCAATGTAGGTTTTAGGTTCAATGTGAGTGGTAATAGACAAAGAAAAGAAAGAATGAGAGTTAGATAAATTGGCATAAGAATGATAAGCATAAATGGGATATTTACTAGTTAAATGATGAGTTTGTTTATTAGAAGAAGATGGACAAATAAAATCTTGCAAGTAAGCAGGTTTATGTTTAGTTATAGAGGATGTTCTAATAGGTGGAGGGTTAGGAGGAGTAGTTATAGGCAGTGGAGGAGAAACAGGTTCATCAACAAAATGTGTTTGATTGTGGGAAGGAGTGAAATATTGCCAGTTTGATGAAGATTGAGTAGGAGGTGAAATGTAAGGCAAAATAGACTCATGAAAAGTGACATTTCTAGAAATGAAGATTTCTTTGGTGTTTAAATCATAAAACAAACCCTTTATATCCTGACTTGTATCCTAAGAAAACAGACTTTCTTGCTCTAGACTGTAACTTAGTTCTATGAGCTTGAAGAGTGGAAGCATAACAAAGACAACCAAAAACTTTGAATGAGTTA
>Ga0315915_1003761_pt1 | contig 19221 bp, 11 predicted proteins | sample MpolbnodulesMG_FD_207738 | JGI IMG/M metagenome (GOLD analysis project Ga0315915, IMG submission 207738) | Medicago polymorpha root nodule microbial communities from Los Angeles, California, United States - branched nodules | ecosystem: Host-associated > Plants > Roots > Nodule | place: USA...
CATAATTTCCAACTAAATCCACGTATTTTCTAACTACATCCACACATATTTTCTAACTACATCCACAAATATTTCTTAACTAAATCCACATATATTTCTTAACTAAATCCACGTATTTTCTTACAAAATCCAAACCAGCCCCTCAAATATATTTATTCTAAATATCCAACATATTCTACTAAATAATAATATAAAGCCACTTAATAAAATATTAAAACACCACAACACGTCATAATCAACATAAATCAATCATAAATCAACATAAATCATATAAATCATATAATAAAATATTAAAACATCACAACACGTCATAAATCAACATAAATCACATAAGTCATATAAAAGACTCTAAACTCAACTAAAAATAATTAAATAATAAATCGGGGCGTTACATGTGACATGTACGGAAGTACTGTTGATACTTGTTCCGTTCTTTTAGGCAGGTCTGAGCTAATTAGGGGAGAAGCAAGATGCTTCAAGTGTGGTGGAACAGGTCAAGTGGAGGTATCTTTGGAATGAGAATCTTAGTTGGTTGTGATTATGGTTTGTGTTAAGTGTCCTGTTAATTTTGGAAATGTGAATTTTGAATTGGATTTGGTTTGTTTGCCTTTGGCGAATATGGATGTGATTTTTAGTATGGATTGATGTTATCTTTTGGGGTTAACATTAATTGTTTAACCAAAAGCGTGACATTCTCTAAGCGGGTGGATTAGGTATGAGAGAAGTTCTTGACCGCGGAGCAAGTGAAGAAGTCTTTGGATGGTGAGGCTTGTGTGTTTATGATGTTTTCTTCGTTGAATGAAGGTGTTGAGAAGGGAGTTGGAGATTTGTCGGTAGTGCGAGAGTTTTCAGAAGTTTTCCTAGATGACATTACCAACTTACCGCCGCAGAGAGAGGTGGAGTTTGCAATTGATTTGGTACCAAGAATAAGTCCTATTTCGACGGCACCTTATCCGATGTTCGCATCGGAATTGGGCGAGCTGAAGAAGCAGTTAGAAGAGTTGTTGGAGAAGCAGTTTATCAAACCAAGTGTTTCGTTGTGGCGAGCACCAGTGTTGTTGGTTAAGAAGAAGGATGGTAGTATGAGGTTGTGTGTGGAGTATCGGCAGTTGAATAGGGTGACGATTAAGAATTGGTACCTCTCCTGAGTATCGATGATTTGATGGACTAGTTAGTTGATACAAAAGTATTTAGTAAGATTGATTTAAGATCCTGATATCACCAGATACGAGTGAAGGCGGAGGATATTTCTAAGACTGCATTTAGAACGAGGTATGGGCAATATGAATATTTTGTGATGCCATTTGGTGTGACTAATGCGCAGGGTGTCTTCATGGAATATATGAATAGAATCTTCTATACTTATTTTTCTTTATTATATGAACTTTGTTAGATTATTTTGCGGTTCTAGATTGATTTCACTGGGGATTTTTGTTTTTGTTAAAGTCGAATCATTTGTATTGAGTTTTGAATCAAATTTTGATGTTTGTGTTTCAGAAAAATCGTGGTATATTTTAGAATCAACAATTTGGAGATTTGTCACGGCAAAAATCCTAGCATGAGAGGATAAAATCGTGGCATGATTTTGGATAAAGTTTAGTACTGTACTGTGTACTAACGTAAAATCGTGGCACAATTGGTGCAAAATCGTGGCACGATTTCACAAGATCTGAAACATTATTTAAGCATTGTTTGACCCATTTGTGGAGTAAGCTTGGTGAATTGGTGTCTCCCAAAATACTATGAGTATTTTACGTAGCTTTTCAGAAGAAAACTTGTTTGTAAGAAAATAAAATAAAACATTTGTCACAACAATAAAAGTAAAGGTTAAGTTTGGGAAATTAGTTAAAGTCTTCAGAAAATCTCAAGATGGAAAGTGTGGTTTAGATCTAGGTTCAGTTATGATAAAACATTACTGCGATTTACATAGCTATAGCTTAGGTATAGCTTCTTGTGTCGCTCAGAGCTATAGCCGGTTCAAAGCATCTTTAGTCTCTGAGATACGCATGGCTATATCCTTATATAGCTTCTATGTCTCACAGAGCTACGACCGTTTATTAGCTTCTCGCAACTATGTGATTCATAGAGCTATATCTCTCAATAACCAGCTTCCCGGTGAACAAATTGGCCTTAGGGAGTGTTACCCCATCCATCATGTTAAGGTCGGGACAACACTCATTTCTGAGCTTGATCACGAGACTTAACATGCAACGGTTGCTAGGTTCAGGTGCCTGACCTTTCCGCACTAAGGTATTAAGCTACCGAGTCATATGTGTCAATGACAAGAGTCCTACCAAGAACGTAGCGCTTAGATATAGTGTGGTATAGCTTTTGTGACTCTCAACGCTATGATCGTTTATTAATCTCTTAAGTTAACTGAGACTCACAGAGTTATATCTTCTTATAGCTTTAAGGCTCTTCTACGTTCAAGATAAACAATTCAAGAAGTCTCTCTTGATCCTTTCACTGGTGTGGTGCTTAAGGACAAATTCATATCTAACAAACATTTTCCACTCTCATACCCTATAGGGATCAGAGAGCTATAACATTAGAAATAAAAGTGATCAGAATTTATTTCTAAAGATTTTGAGTTAAAACAGTTTGTTAGAGTAAAGCTCGGCGCTACAACTTCATATATCGCAAGTAAATAAATAAATCATAACCTCACCATGTCTAAACCACTAGAAGGAGTTTAAATCATTGTAAGCTGAACCATGGAAATGGAAATGAAGATGAACATAAATGAAAACATAGAAAACTTAATTGATAGATTAGATAGAGTTGTCACATGATTACAATCCTTGAAGCAGAAAGGTGAGTCAAAGCCTCACCAAGTAATCTACCTCTAAAAACTCTAGAATCTAGCTACCATGCTCATCTATAGAGGAGATGAGATGGACTGAGATCTTTAAAGCTGCTAACCCTAGCTGTAACCTGGCCTCTCCAATTATAAGGTGAATTTTAGGACCCTTGGCACTAACACACTGTGTCCTTTTATAGTACAAGGCCACCCACTACAAGTTGTACCCTTTGGTCATTTTACATGGGATGTCATTATCCATCCGTCCTTATCCAATCCTACCTACCAACTAGCATATTATTTCATTCTTCCTAGGATTCCAATCATTGAGGACAATTCATATTCTCCCTCATTAAGCAATGAACAAAATGGACCCATGTACTCATACTATGTACGACCCGACTAGAGTCCCAGGACACTGCAACTTTCTACATCTTCAACGATACATCTTCAATCCATGCTACTGCTTCCCACATCTTTAGAGTCATTCATTAATCTACATCATCAAACATCATAAACAAGCATTACTAGTTCCAAAGTACTAAAAACACTTAATACTATAAAATTCTAAAATAGGCACTGATTAGATGTTTAAGGCAATTCAATCACTCAATTACTTGTCCATTATGGGGGCTAAGTGCAACATGATAACCAATTTATTTGTCGGTTATCATGAATCTCATGGAAACTAAAGGAGAGAACTTTTAGAGTACTTAGATACTAAAGGTTGAGGGTATTTAGGTGAGTTTCAAAGCTTTAAGATGTGAATCTTGGAGAACCCAAAGAGGGGCTCTTGGGAAAGGGTTGGTGTCTTTTTGGGAGAGATTCATGGGGTTAAGAAACACATAAGTGGAGAGTCAATTGGGAAACACCTTGGGTGAGTGAAATCATTAAGTCTTTTGTTCATGGGAAGAGATTGAAAAATGGGTAGAAATTAAGTTTGTTATTGGAGAGTTTGTTGAAGTTAATTTCTTGTAGCCATTTTGTATCTCTTTGTAAATAACTCATTGATGGTGAAGTGGAGAAATCTCTCTCCCCCAGAGTAGGTCATTATTGGACCGAACTGGGTAAACAATTCTTTGGTGTTGTTCTCTTTTCTATACTCTCTTTATATTGTTTATTTTTAGGTTCAATTGCGGTTTTGCTTTACATTTAGTTGCTAGATTAGATATAAATATGTTGTTGTTGCTTTGTGGTTATTTTGGTCATTGGTTGCCATTGACACTTTCCCCACGAATCTTAATTTCATTGGTGTGAGATTTGAAGTTACCGAATTCACAACAATTTGAATAGCTTAATGTAAATGTTATTGGAGAAACATGCGTTTAGGGTTTGTGAAGAACTTTCCCCACACCACATTTGAAAGAGAAAAAAAAACTGATTTTTTTAAAGTGTACTTTTGGATGGCATATTTTGTCTGGAATTATGCACAAAATACTCATGTTCTTGTTTTTTCTGGAAAGTTCCTCCCTGAATGTTATGCCAAAATTGAGTACCCAAATACTTATGGTCAACCAAGTATGTTCCTTTTTTTTTTTTTTAACAATTTACGCAAACAAACTTTGACAATGTCTCTTTTTTTAAAAAAATATATTGGGAAGGAGAAATTATTCAACTGTTTCTACTTATTATTAAGTTGATATCTCATCAATAACAATGTCTTTATTGAATTATAAAATACTCAAATTAATCAATCTCAAAGTTTAGCTTAGGGTTCACAATCTGAAATAATGCTTTGAGTTCTTGACTCATGAGGTGCTTCACTGAAATTTCACTCAAAGGAATGCTTAATGGTGTAACCTCAATGGAAAAACTTTGTGACACGCTTTTCATTGTTGGTCGAGAGGAAGGATTTAGATTTAAGCATGCAGATGCTACTACAACAACATGAATTATATCAAGTAAAACTTTCACGTCATTTGGAAGTGGGAGACGTTGGTCTAATACTTCACATAATTTGATGTCTTGAGTTGATGTTAATTGAAGTGATGACAATATTTCCTCAGGATATCTTCCCACTAAAATTTCAAGTGCCACTACTCCAAAACTATATACATCACACTTTTCACTTACAACCATAGTATATGCAAGCTCTGCATTGACCAAATCACAATGAGAAAGTTAAAAGATGTGAAGAAAAATAGTTGATAATTACTACTATGTCCTTTTTCTTCTTTCACATGTATTGTAAAAAATAGTCAGTGATTTCTATTTTGGAATGAATATTTCTAAAATATCATATTGTAAATGAATTTATCGAACTCTAACTTCACATCTCTCAATACACTTTAAAATAGAAAATGATAAGAAAAATATAAATATATGTTATTATAACAACCTCTAATATAAAAAGTGTATATTATTTTTAATGAGGAGTTTATTTGAAACAAGTAATAATTATATTTAACAATTCAAAATGAGAATTTCTTTTCAACGAGACCTTGTATTTAAGGGTAAAGTTAGGAGTAGACTTTTATGATCTTAGTATTTAAAACAATTAAACATGTAATTTTTTTTTGTCAAGTAGTCTAGTGGCTAGAATTCAAAAGGTGAATAAGTGGGGTGACTGAGGTTCGAACCCCGACCCCTGCATATAATAATGTATGTCCCTGCCAACTGAGCTATGCTCATGGGGACTTAAACATGTATGTTATTTGCCTGGATTATGAATATGTTTGTTATGCATCATACAAAAATTGGAATAAAATAAAGAGACATGAATAAAATTAATGCAATGAATAATTTACCAGGAGCTATATATCCAATAGTTCCACCAACTATTGTTTGATTGGATGAATCGTATTGAAGGAGTCGAGCTATGCCAAAGTCAGAAACACTAGGCTGCCATTCCGAGTTTAGCAAGATATTGCTAGTAGATACATCTCTATGCACTATTGGAGAGGTGAAATCATGATGAAGATATGATAGAGCAGATGCAACTCCTTTAATGGTGTTAACCCTTTTCTTCCAATTGAATTTTATGGCTTCTACATCATCATGCAAGACAGAGAACAAGCTTCCTTTTTCCATATATTGATAGATCAAAAACATAACTCTTTTATGCATACAAAATCCGTAAAGCTTCACAATATTTCTGTGCTTTATTTCTGATAAGATTTTCACTTCATTTCTAAAACTTTCATCAAGAGATGGCACCTCCGCTTCATAGCTATGGAGTTTTTCTAGGGCAACAAATTTACCACTTGGTAATTGTGCCTTGTAAACACTTCCATATGCTCCTTTTCCAATGCAATATTTAATGTCAAAGTCTTTGGTTGCTCTAATGATGTCATTGTATGCTATTTTGCCATCATAATTCCATATACAAAATAAATCACCATTATTCGTTGTTTCCGTGTTTCCATGCTTGTTCTTGATAGAATTATGACGACGTTTGAAGTACATGAGAAATGAGAAGGCTATGATTAGAATAACAAGGATAGGAAGAACAATGGCAACAATACGCTTTACTTTATTATTTTTCTTAGGAGGTGAATGAGGTTGCAATTGGTCATATGAAGTGTCGATACATACATCTTTGTTCCTTGTGTTCCTTGGATTAAGATAAGTGCAGTGTGGAATGGGACTCTTCAAACAATTGTAGGAAATGTCCAGATAAAAAACATTACAGAGAGATTGGGGTACCATTCCACTGAGATTATTATTGCTTAAATTAAGTTTGTAAAAATGACTAAACTCAGAAGGGATTTCGCCACTAATTAGGTTGTGACTAAGGTCAATGGAAGTTCCATAATCTATCAATGGAAACAAATCGGAATGAAGCGTACCATTGAGTAAATTGTGGGAAATCTCAAGGGTTTCTAAATGAGAGAGATTTTTCACCGAAATAGAAAAGGCGCCACTGATGGAATTGTGTTTTAGCCGCAACGTTCGCAGTTTGGTTAATTGGTCGAAATTAGATGGGAGGGAACCGGTGAGAAAATTGTTAGAGATGTCAATGTATTGTAATTGTGTGAGATTTGTAAGGAAAATATGCAAGTTTCTACTTAGTCGGTTGTTCGATAAATCTATTTTTTGGAGATTTTTCAAGAACCCTAACTCAAGAGGAATGGAACCTTGAATGTGGTTGTTAGAGATGTATAGGTACTCGAGTTGAGAGAGATTTCCTAGTGAGGAAGGAATTGAACCTTGAATATTGTTAAAAGAGATATCAAGATACTCTAATCTTTTGAGATTTCCAAGTGAAGGAGGTAACTCACCTGCAAGATAATTGCTACGCAAATCGAGATATGCGAGCTTTGAGAGAAGACCGATTTCTTTTGGGATACGCCCTCGTAGACCAATTCCAATGACATCAAGTTTTTCTAAATTATGAAAAACAGACATGTTGAGTTTTTCAAATTGAACAACCCATGTCCTTCTTGCAAAATATATATTGATTTCTTTTATGCTTCCAGCCTCATTGCAAGATATACTAGACCAACTACAACGATTGGAGATGTTGAATTGTGCATCAGATGTGTTCCACCATCCACTATTTAATATAGCATTTGCTTCCATTTGAAGTTGAGATATCACTATGACAAATTGAGTCCCCATGATCAAACCCCAAGTAAGAAGAAAAATCTTCCACATTTTTGGACTATTGATGTTAGAACAAAAAGATTTTGTCAAGTTCATTTTTTGAGATTGGATGAATTGCATACAATGTACTTAGATGCATCAAAAACCTTTATACTCGTTAGACACTCCCATTCTCATAGACCAATTCAATATGATTTAATGCTTTGAATAATTGATTGTCTTATGCATATGTCACAACATTATTTTTTTGGATTAGCATATGTCACAACATTGGATAAGTCTAATGTAAACATGATTTTTTTTTTTTTAACGTATCACTCAAAGGCGATAGGACTGTTTTTTGATAGTTTGGTTAAGAGGAAAATAAGATCTGATTAAATATTGTATAGCTAAATGTCAAATTTGGGATACCTTAACTAAAATTTGTTTAAGTTAACTAATTTTACATTCATTGTTTTAGGGTCCGTTTGGATCGATTTATTTTTGAGATTATAAAAGTTAACATATTATGTTAATTCAGAAGTTTTCATTAACAAAAATTGTATTTTTATAAGTTGTTTTGTCATAAACTATCTTGATAAGTTTATGAATGATACGTAAAAGCTTATTTATTTGTATAAGTTGTTTTGCATAAGCTCAAAAATAAGTCAATCCAAATTGGCCCTTAATATTTTGTATCATAGGCTTTTGTAATTATTCTCCTTCGTCTAATTTCCAGTGTTGTATTTGCATATATATATATATTAATTTTAAAAATGGGTATAATTTTAATGTAATATTAGTTATTTTTAATCATACTCTAGTTAATAATATGTGTTTCACTCCTATAAATTTCACTTTGCATTCATCTCCCACTTTTTTTAGTAGTTTTCTTTCACTTTTTTAATCCTCTGATACTCATGGGAATATACCTTATAATCCAGAGTTTGATTGTAAGGTAAGTATAATCTTGACAAGAATGACTCCAACTTTTTTTTAGTAGTTTTCTTCCATTAGATATAAAGTTAATTGCGCAAAATTAATTCTTTCTTGCCGTTCACGTATTTTCTAACTTGAGTTGAATAACAAAAATGAAACTAATAAAAAAAAGTAGCATACACCAAGTTTTCTATGTTGATCCATTTACCATGAACACTTTTCTTATAAAAATAATTATCTTGTAAAGACTTTATCTCACTGTTTGCATATTTATAAAGGGTTGAAATTGTCTACTATTGGATTGTCTATTTTTAGTGATTTTGACTTGTTCTCTTTCTTAACTTAACATTTTCACTCGTCTAAATAATTTATTTAAATCAGAGTCTAACTACAAAGAACTCTAAAGTTATTAAATAGTAAAAAAAGAGGATCAATTATCATACTAATGTAGTTCTCTCATCACTTTTATACGAACATTTAACAAAAATTAGAGATATTCAAAAAATTGTTTGTTTGAAAAATGTATGACTATTACTAAATTACATTTTATTTATAAATGTTACTTTTCATATCTTAACAAATTAATAGTATTAATAAAAGATATATTTAAAAAAATAAAAAATAAATACATTATGTCCAAGGACAAACAGATCTTTATAATTGTATGGGTCTATGTTTCTACTTGGTCAATTATGAAGCTTGGTGCACAAGTTTACTTTCGCATGACAGTTTTTCTATGTCAACGGGTCTATTATAATGTCAGTTGTTGTTTCTTTAATAAGAGATTTGACAAATTCAATACAACTTTATAGTGAATATTTTTCTTTGTATTCTATTTTTTTTTCAAGTTTTTTTCTTTACGGTCTATCTATCAACAATAAAAATAAGGTTGTTATAGAAAAAGTTTAAAAATGATTTTAGTTGATGCAATTATAGAATTTGAAAATAAGGTTGTTATAAAAATGTTTAAATATGATTTTAGTTGATGCAATTATAGAATTTGAAAATAAGGTTGTTAAAAAAAGTTTAAATACGAGTTTAGTTGATGCAATTATAGAATTTGTTTAGTTTTAGTCTATATAAATTTTTATGTATGAAATAAGCTCTTTGAAAATTAAACCCATGATGTTGGAGGCTAGAAATATATTTATTCTAAAATAACTATGCTCACAAAAGAATTTTACAGTAAAATAACAACTCTTGAAATTATTTGTCACCACATCGAGAGTAAATTATTATTTGATGAAAATAACTAATTTTTCCTTTGAAAAATATCCATTCGTTAATAATCAGTCATAGACAGATATAAAACTCTTGTTTAAATTTTCATAAATTCGAAGCTCGTTGAAAATTTTAAAAATGTTGGTAATTCACGAGAAAATACAACATGAGAGAAAGGATACATTTTTTAGCCGACGTTCTCGTTGGTCACGGACTTGCGGCCGGAGATTTTGTGGAAATATGATAAGGTAAGGCAGTACATGCGACAACCACAAATAAAGAACCTTTAACGGCCTACCACTATGTGACAAAAGCATAGGTCTCCCCAAGCAAGTTCTGGAATAATTCCATATGGAAGCTTTGGAGTTTGGCATATTGAGTTAGATATATGATGAACTTCCTCCTGGCCCAGTGTTGGCATGAACAATACGGCGTAAACCAAACCCATGAGGGACATAAAGTTTTGGAGTAGGCCAAATTGTCGAGCGACGCAATGGGTGTTATATGCCTTGACCAAGTTTTGTTGTTTCGACACTTAGGTCCGAGCCCTAAAAGAATATATCGGGCGACCAAGACACTCACCCAATTCTAATGAACGATATCTAAGGCCAAGGAAGAAAGTGGTTAAGACGACATCTTGAGGATCCATGTTGGGACATACTTGATCGACAACAAGGGAGACCACTTAACTCAACAAGGCTTGAGAGGGGATCTTGGACTCCTATTTTCTCTTGAAGAAGTTATGGTAAATATAGTTGAACCCTGCTTTAAAGAAACCGAATAGAGCCACTCGCAGTTTGAAAAGCCAGTATAACAAAAAAGCATTATGTTCAGCATCATAAACTTATGAAAGAGTAGTTGAATTGGCTAAAATGAATAAGTAGTAAATATAATAAATTTTGTTAAACTCAATGCCACAATAGTCAAATTTGAAGGCATAACTGAAGGAGATTCAGATTCAATGATTGGAAGGTTGATGATGGTAGTCACATCAAGGAGTAGGGATGGCAATGGGTACCCAATGGGTAGGGTACTATAGTACCCATCTCCATACCCGCGTTTGTAAAAAATGCACGTACTCAAGCCCGTACCCTCGTGGGCAACAACTTTAGTGCCCTTCCCTATACCCTATGGGCACCTAAGTGCCCATACCCGCACCCATTACCCACACTTTAAGTATGAAAAGACAATAAAAAACATTAGAATTGAAATAAAACTATGATCCATAAAATTTCAAATCAACTCATAAAATAGTACAAATCGTAGTATTTAGCCAAAAAGCAAAGAAAGGCCGACAGTGGCAGAGATTTAACACATCAGGAGGGGTAGAGTTACTTTATTAAGTTATTTTAGGTTTTATGTTTAGGCTTAAATAGTTAAATTAATTAATTAATTAATTGTACACCAAAAGTAAATAAATTATTTATCATATTATATAAATACATATATGCGGGTTGCGAGGCTGGGTAGTATAGTGCCCATACCCGTGCCCATACCCATCCAAATTTGCGGGTAATTACCGATACCCAAGCCCAGACCCATAAAGCGGGATTTTACCCTACCCATAGTGGGTATTTTTTGCGGGTGCCCATAGAGTCTGGGTCCAATTGCCATCCCTAGAACAACCCCACAACTCTGATTTTTGTTTTGAAACACATGGAGGTTGTGAGATATGTTACACAAAATATATTTCAATATGTAATGAAATGCATTTATCAAATTCTATTTCCTTATTTAAAACAATCCAAATACAAGTAAAAATAAAATTTAACACGAGGAAATTCATAAATTTTCCATAAAGCCAAAGCATAAAATAAACAACAGGAGCTCTTTTTTGCTCCACAAATGGTGTTTGGCTCTTATTAAATGTATTTTTAATTGCATTTTCATATTAACTCACTGACAGAATCAAACAGCATAGCATTGGTTTAGTTTGATTTGAGACCATTTCTAAAAAAGATTTAAAATCAAAACGAACCAAACCAGATCTAGTCAGTTTGGATATTATTTTTTGAGGAATGCTAGCAACACTCTCTCTAGCACTCACTCTTTTATTGGGTAAAATCATTGTATGTCCCACCACCATATGTGGGTTCTATTTCCAAAGTGTAGATCCCATATTGATTTCACCTAATAAAAGAGTGAGTGTTAGAGAGAGTGCTCAAAAGAGAGTGTTGCTAGCATTGCTCTTATTTCTTTATTAAAAATGAGCCAAACCGAATTTTTGCATCTCCTACTAATAAGGAATGGTTCAAGAGTCTATAAGCATATTTCAAAAAGGTGTTTTTTAATGGGAGCTCGCCTACATTCTCCAAATTAATTGTTATCCTCTTGTCCCTAGGATGCATCTCAAGTGGTTGAGCTTGGACTCCGGAAAAAGTATGAAAAGGATATTTAAATTTTGACCGCCAACATTTGTGTATTAAGTAATATATATTCATTCTACCTTTCCAAAGCTATGGTAAACTTATGTGTTAGATTACACATACATATGTATATGTATAGGTGTGTGACCCCCAACGTGTAGAATTTACGATTAATAGTGCAATTTTGTTTATAATAAATGAATGAGTAAAAAATTTGAAGAGAAAATGTCATTTTTAGAGTAAAAAAATCACCATTTTAGGCAATCAATAGGAGTTTGAACAAAAATTGTAATAAATGTGATAATTGAGATAAAAAAAATTGATTTCAAAATAGTAAGACTATTTTTCGTGAGTATGATGAAATATGCGGACTATGTCATTAAGCCTTATATCAAAATAGTAATGTTATTGAGTAGCACAAATTATTCAAAAAAAAATAAAGACAAGTAAAATTATGCCACTTTAGAAAATTGTGACCTTTTTTCAGAAAGAATTGTGATCTTATTTTAAGTAAAAAAACCAATACTGAAGACACTAAATTAGCATCAAAGCACGTTTATTGCATGGCTCAAGAACACTTTTCTTTTTTGTAATCTTTCTGCAGAATATTGATTTGGCTTTTGGTGCAATACAAGGCAAAATGGAAGATTCTGGGGGGTCATCGTAACATCAAAACAGCTAGCCATCATGTTAATAGCCAAGAGCTTGAGGAGCTGCTTCTTCTCATCTTAGAGGTAAATGAATCATCATCATCATCACCATACATTAGTGTCTCCTTTGTATTCATTTATTAAAGATGGTGCATGGTGTAAGTAAACAACATTTTGGACTGTTAAATTAGCTCAAACAATAGGAGTAAAACTTTAACACCTTATCAGTGGCAGAGCTTGGTCAATATTTTCGTGAAGTCCAAAATAACTGCCCTAAACTATCAGAATTATTTGCTTGCTGTAGTAGTTAGTTCTACTGATTTTGAGCCCCAATAACAGCGTTTGAACCCTGCTTTTGGCATTTTTACCCAAGAAACCAAAAAGCATTATATAGGACTCCATCCTAGTACCCCTTACATTGCAAAATTAGACTTCACCACCGCAAATATTAATTGCAATTAAGCAAACATAATGTATATAATACAATGTATACATGTACCTAAAATCTAATAAGAAAAGGAAGGTTTTGGGGTGGTCAGGGTCCCTCCCTGTCACAACTAAGATCCGCCATCGACTCTTATTATTGTTGTCAGTAAATGACAATTTTACAATTTCTAACCAGTTTCTTCACTATAGGTCCAGTCAAGCAATGTTGAGGCATACATCAATGGACATGGCCATTGCTAGGATCATATAATTGACAAAGAGGCAACCGTATCTTGTAAATGGTTAACAATAAAATCAACCTCATCATTGTTCTGAAAATTTGGTGAACTTCAAAATGTACTATTTGTCACGAAAAGCAGAAGACAAGGGAGTCTGAGAAAAGGTCCAGAGTGAGATTGCAGCAGCTGTAATATTGCACCTAAATTCGTGCTACAGGAATTGGAGAAACAAAGGCATTGCTTATTCATCTAGTGTTAATAACGCTTTAATTTATGAGAAATCTTGGGAAACCTTAAGTTGCACACTTGCACTCCCCATCTCTCCCTCAAGCAGCATGGTCTTAAATTGGCCAAAAGCACACTGACTTGAATAATGCTGTTAAAGCAAAGCTTCAAAAAGGAGTTTGCTTGTTGATATGTATACTATGCATCAATTTGTACATTATATAAAGATTCTTGCATTCTCCAGTAAGGCAACTGTAAATGAATTTGCTTGCTTAACTTCAACACATAATCTTCCCAAGCAGCAATAGCCGCCACGATTCCAGTCCAATTAAAGTAAATGCATCCATTTCCTTCCGAATAGGAAGGCCTTCTACAGAAAATTCTGGATGCGAAATTAACATCATTCAGAAGTAAAGAATTTATAACGCTGATCTTCTCTCTTTGCACATCCAACAGTTTTACTACCTTGGAATCTATATTTGACATGTTGGTCTGCAAGGCAGAACCTTTCCAACAATAAAATTGGACGACCTGCAGCCAAAGAACATGAATCAGAGAAATAGCAGAGATCTTTGTATAGCCAATCAAGTGGGGGGAAAAGTTTTTTGGTTTGGATTGATTTTCAACATATGAGCCGAAAACTTATCCAACCCGGTAGGGAAAAAAATTATTCGATTTTTGGTTCGGTCACTCTGGTTTGGATATCATTGGTTTATAAATAACACAACTAGAAAGCATGCTCCATAGTCCGTACATTAAATTGAAAGAATCCCACCAAATGTTGATGGGTGACCCAAGTGTTCTACACATATATGCCTTTTAGTAACTAAATCTACTACTCTTTCTATTAATCTTAGCGAATTCATTCTTCTACCAACCCTGAAAAAGAAAAAAAACATATTGTAGAGGGTTGTATCCATTGAGAAAACTACAATTCTAGCCAGTCTCGTTCTGAATCCTATTTTTTTAAAAATAAGAAAAGAAAAAATCGGGGAAGGGGGAATTTTTTATTAATTAAAGTGACAATAATGGTTATTTTTGCAGCCGTCCCCGAGAGGATTCAAACTCAGTACCTTGAATCCTATTTTTGTAAACGGTGGGAGAGAAAAAAAGATTCATGGTCACTTGATCTCTAAATTTTAACAGAAAATATAATTTGCATAGCGTTCCTTAAAATACCTGAAGCGCATGCAAAATATTGACAAATTCATGATCTAGCAACTCACTTCCTCTCACCAAGCGCACTGGCTTTGCCATTAATTCAGAGACATCAGAGCCGGAGCTGCTGTCTTGAGAAATATATATGTCATATCCGAGAACATGCAGTCTGGCCCAACAAATATTAAAACCAAACTGGTCATTGGAAGCTTGGTCCTGAGAAAACCAGTACATATTACTGGGTGCAGGAAAGGGTAGGCATGAACCAGCCATGTTCTTATGTAATAGGTGTTGTGAAAGAAGAGAAACAAGTTTCGTATCTTCATCATGAGAACCATCACGACTGAACCATAAAGCAAGTGTAAGTCTTTCCCCATCAGTTATCTGTCCAAAAGATAGCTTCATATCAGAAAGGTTTAGGATGGCCATATATTTCAGACTCAAACCTACATATTCATGTGTGATGTGATCAATAGGTGAAAATCATCTTTTGATGATTAAATTTACACAACTCGTCTCTCAGGAATCAAGATGGTTATATATTCTATAACAAACCTACCATGTTCAGAGAGGGCTTAAGAAAAGATGGTTATGCTTAATGCTATGTTCTAAAAGGTGGTAACGTTCAATGATCTTTAAATATATTTTATCTATCAGTACAAATTGATTTCTCATTGCAAAAGAAAAAAGTAAATTGAAGTTTGATCTATGTAGCTGACCCCGCTTAAAGTGATAAAAGTTGGCGATTGTTGAAGTTTGGTATTACTTATACAATAATACGCCTTAAAAGTAACATGCTAGGAGACCGGAAAGAAGGGCTAAAGTGATACTGTTCTGCATATTCTAATCATATCAAGCACACTAAGGGTAAAATATGGCCAATATGAACCAAGAGGAGTCCTCTCTGCTTAATAGTATCAACTCAAATTTGCCCAATCATCCATGTATGTTTTTCATTATCCAAGAATTACGACAAAGACAAAATTCCTGAGGTGAGGAGACAGTGTCAACAGCAATTTTTGTGCTTACATATTTCTTGAATAAAAACCATATATTCTCTCTACGTATTTTGTATTCATGGTCCCACTATCAAGTATCCCTTGGATTTGTTAAGTCATAAATCATTCTTTTAGAATGCTTAAAGAAGAGCCAAACAAATTTCAACATAGATGTAGCCACCAAGTAAATACAAGAAAGAAAGGGGTGCGTTTGATTTATACCTCATCAACGGAATGAATGTTCCTGTCGTCAGCTGTGTACATCACAACATCCTGAGAAAGAAAATAAATTAGAAAATCAGCCGTTAACAAGTTTAAAGGGATAAAAACTGTAATTACAACCAAACACATCATATAACTCACTATTGAAATTTACAAAACACAATCTGCCATCAATCATTCATAGGAATGCTAAAGTAGATTTAGTTACATTGAAAAAACAGGGAGGAAATCATCAGAGGATAAAACTCACTCCAGAAGCGGGCATAATTGTTGCCGGTTCACCATCTTGGAAGTGAAAAAGTCCACCATTGAAATCCTTTCCACATGTATTTAAATAACAAACTACCTTTCATTGTATTACCAGAAGGAAGATAAAAGCTGAGTGTCAGCAAGAGATCATAAGATAACAGGAATTCAATATCCAAAAACGGTTGAATTGAAGAATAACACTGACTGAAAAGTGGCGTTGTTTGAGGTAAGGCCTATTATCATCACTATGCCATCCAATGCTAGCTCCTCTACTCCAGCTGATTCATTCATTATATAGTATGTCATATAGCATCATTAAACAGGATGGTAAAAACAGTCAGCGTTGTTTAGATAAACAGTTTAATTAAGCGGCAACAGTATAAGTTTTTATAATATGTGTTTAAGTATAAACTATTTCTACAACAATATAAAATAAACTATAAAGTCAAATTATTTTTGTATAAATTTTAATCCGTTTCAATAAGCTATCCTGTAAAAATTATGAAAATAAGCTGAAACCAGCTTATGAATGTTTGCAGCTTTAGAAGTTTTAAAAACTGCTTCAAATTTTAAACAAAAATCACGTTTAGATGTTTTCATCAGTCTAAAAACTGCTTCGAATCAGAAGTTGTTTTTAGTAGCTTCTCAGAAAATCATTTTCTGATAACTAATTTTTTTTTTTAAAGTGATTCTCATTCTAGTAAACAAACACACAACAGGTTCTGCTTAATCTCTAAATTATTGAGTATTAAATTAACTTTTTTTTTATTTTTATAATCCTTAACAAAACTGTTTCCATAAAAGCTTTTATGAATAAACTGAAATAATCAATCCAAACGGAGTCTTACTAACCTGATTAAACCAGTGAATTCAATAAAAAGCTCAAATTCACATTTGAAAAACTCTTCTAATTTATCTTTCAACCTTTCTGTAATGAATCAAATTTGCAAAACAAAGAATGAGATGGGTATTCTCGCTCGAAATGAAGTAATGTTGAAAATGGGGGTAGGTGACCTCGGATGGGAATGAAAGGAATGATGAAATGCGCAGAGTTGGTGGCAATGAGATGAGAAAGCGTGGTGGAGAAGACATTGGGTCTGTAACCCACGGTGCTGCTACATTTGTGTATGAATTCCAATTCCTTCAACAATACAAAATCAATTAGAATGGAAAATGGTACATAAACATAATGAGAGAAGAAAGGAACAAACCTTGCATTCGTGAGGGGAGAGGAGGTTGGGGATGAAGAGGCGTGGGTGTTGTTGGGTTTCGGGTTCAAAATCAACTTCTGACATGTCTGTCTTTGTGATCAACTTCAAATTCAACACATGTTCTGCTTTCTGCTTACGCCCTCGTACTTGTATCGCACCTTCTCTTCGTCTTGTGGTTTCTTCCTTTGAAACACTGTACTTCAACCAATTAAAATGGAATCTTAAAAATAAAAAATAAAAAATTATGTTCGCTCGAACCCAGCTAAAAAGACAATTATATCCTTACGTGAGTTAACTCACGCACCTTATGAGTTCTACGCACCACTGGCATGTGTGTTGAAGAACAAACATTTTTTTGTCTTTGGTCAGTCTTTCAACATTCAATCTACACGATTTTTAACCAATTTTTACCACATTAATTGTATTTATAACCTATATTACCATTCCCACCTATAAATACTCATTCATACTTCCATATTTCCTCACACCATATCACTTTCTCTCCCTCCTCACTCTCTCCCTCTATTTCGCTTCTTCTTCTTCTTTTTCTTTTCAATAGTCTCTTTGGGGGCAAAAGTGATCAAACTTCTTCGGGGTAAAATAGTGAGTAGCCGACTTGGGGAAGTGATCAACCCTTGGGATAAGATTAAATTTGATATGTTTTACCCTAGAAACTTTTTACCGTGGGTAAAAAGAATTTTCTTGGGGTATAAAAAGAACCATATTAAAATTTAGCCCAAGGGTTGATGTTGTATTTTCTCCAAGAAGGTTGCTCACTATTTTACCCCAAGAAGATTGGTCACTTTTTACCCCAAGAGGGTAAAAAGAAAATAAGTAGATTTAGTGAATTCGAATCAATTATTGTATTGTATGAATTCTATTAATAAAATAAGATGTTGTTATATGCCTCAATTTTGTTCATTCCTTTTTATTTATATTTGCTTTTATTTTCTAATTTTGTATTTAATGGATAAATATTAATTTAGTTCATTTCCTTTTAATTATATTTGTATTTATTTAATGAATAAATTCGAATCAATATTTATTTTAAGTTCATAAATAAATTAGAATAAAGTAAATACGTAAATAAATTAATTTTAATAAAGTAAATAAATTAAAATAAAGTGAACAAATAATTTAGAAAATAAATAAATTAGAATAAAGTGAAAAAATAAATTAGAATAAAGTAAATAAAATAATTTGAATATAGTAAATAAATTAAAAAAAATGAGTTAATAGTGACTTAAGTTACGCAACGTCACTTAACATGCGTACATTTTTACATCTGCCTTAGTTAACTAATGCATGGGTAGTTTCGGTATTTCAGATGGGTGCGAGCGAAAAGTGCAGGGGAATGAGCAGAATTCAAAATAAAAATGTCATGTTGTTATTGGGTTAAACTTTGGAAATTGCTTTCCTTTGGACTGGATTTCGCACGGGCCTTGTTAGTTGATACGCACCAATATTTTAGAACTTCTTACCCCACTCTTATTCCTCTCGCCTTCCCAAATACTTATTCATTTTAATTCCTACAATTCGAATTTTATAATATATATTATTACGATTCAGATTCCATGATCAGAAATGTATTTTTAAGTTTAGGATTATAGAATCCAAATAGGAGGGAAAAATGGAGAGAAAAAAATGTATGTGTTCTCTATGGCTAGAAAAGTTCGGTTAGTGAAGTTGTTACATAGTTTTAATTAAGGTTTATTATCGGCCTTGATCTTTTTTTAAATAGGTATATAAATGGACGAGGAACTTTATTTGCTCTGGAATCTCAAGATCAAGAAGTTTAGGCATAAAGTTCGTACTCCTATCGATGAGGGAGGTTTGGGGCTTAGATCCTTCAAAGTTATCAATAAGACTAATAAGTTAGAGCTTTGTTGGGATCTTGTTAATGAAAAGTTCTTTGAAGATCTACTTATGTAATGTAATTATGTTAGTTATCAAGTCAAATCTATAGTATTTGACATGGCATAAAAGGTTATCT
>Ga0315915_1003765_pt1 | contig 19202 bp, 9 predicted proteins | sample MpolbnodulesMG_FD_207738 | JGI IMG/M metagenome (GOLD analysis project Ga0315915, IMG submission 207738) | Medicago polymorpha root nodule microbial communities from Los Angeles, California, United States - branched nodules | ecosystem: Host-associated > Plants > Roots > Nodule | place: USA...
TTTTGAAATTTTTTTTAAAAAATCCAAATTAATTTAAAATTTTAAAAAGATTCGAAAAAAAAATAATATAAGCTAATTTTTTTAATGTTTTGGTAAAAAAAAATTAATTTTTTTCTGAATTTTTTAATCCAAATTTTTTTCGTTTTTTTAAAAAAATTTATTTATTTATTTCTTATTTTAAAATTTTTAAAAATTAATTTTCAGGTTTTAAAAAATTAAAATTAAAATAATTACACAGTGGCGTGCCACGTCAGTGTCTATTACACACGTGTCAGGTTTTAAAAAAAATAAAAATAAAATAATTACACAGTGGCGTGCCACGTCAGCGTCTGGATGAGGTCAGAGGTGTTTTGTGGAGAATCTTCATATTACAAGGGTGTTTTGTGGAGAATCTTCATATTATAGGGTTGGAATCTAAACTTTTTTTTTTACAGGGGTAAACCGGAACTCGCCCAAATTACAGGGGGTAAAAACATATTAACCCTAAATTTTATTAGTCATTATAAGAAATATGATGAACTTATAGTGATATAACAGTAGTTGCAATAATAACACTAATACCAACAACAACAATGATTTCAACATCGACGATAAACTAATGGACATTGAGCTTAACAGAAGAGATTAGACTCCGAAAAAAAAATATCTAGTGTTTGACATGTTCAAAAAGTTATTTAAAAAAAAAGAAAAATGGAAAATAAAAATCATGAATACTTTAAGTTATGGAAATAGAATATAATTAAGTTTTTTCACAAATAAAATTGTTTATTGATATATATATTTATATAAGCTAATATAAAACTTTGATATTAATTATTTCCTCGATAATTATTCTTATTTATTAAATATTTTTTTTTTTTGTGGTGGCCGTAGTTTGAACTCCAGACCTTACATATATCATGCATTGTCTCTGCCAACTGAGTTAAGCTCACGGGGACAGATATTATATAATTTAAAAATATAATTATTCTTACTTATTGGATATGCATATTTTAACGTCCTAAACATGCTTGTAAAACTAGGAGATTAAAAATATGAAGAATCTCATTTTACAAGTTTAAAATCTGTGTATTTTTTTTACATAGTCATTTTTTTTAGACGACATGTATATTACATGGTCAATTTGAACAATTAACTCAAAAAATAATAAATAATAAAAAAAAGAGAGAAAATAAGTGGATAGAAAAATAATAATAAAAAGGAGAAAATAATAAACTGTGAAAAAGTAAAATATCAAAATGACAAAGTTACCCTAAAAAAATTGATTTTAATTAATTGAATGAAATATACTAATGTAATTAATTTGAATAATTAACTCAAAAAAATAATAAATAATGAAAAAGAAAGAGAGAAAATAAGTGGATAGAAAAATAATAATAATAAGGAGAAAATAATAAATTGTGAAAAAGTAAAATATCAAAATGACAAAGTTACCCTAAAAAAATTGATTTTAATTAATTGAATGAAATATACTAATGTAATTATATAAGTAATTAGTATTTTCTTTTATCTTTTCCTCAATGATTCATGTGAAGGTCTCAGGTTCAATTCCTTAGAGCCACTGTTGATGGACTAGTCTATACCAGATTCAAAAGAAAAAAAGTTCAACATGGTTATACTATATACGTTGATGGTTGCTCTTTTGACCCTCTATGTAAAACGGTACGTGCATTCAAAAGTTATCATCCAAAACCTTTTAAGACATAAAAATATCATTAGGAAGTTATCTTTGGAATGATTTGTGCATTCCTGGAGACTATATGAACAACATAATGTACCTTTTCTATTGGGCTGCTAAAAAATTCATCAAGGACAATAGACTGTTTATGGAGGACAATAGACTATATGATAAAGGCGTCAAAGGAAAATCTCTATCGCTATTTGTAAAATTATTAAACCCTAATTGTCACCACCTTTTTTCTTCTTGTCTACCGAAGAAAGATAATTAAGGGTCAATTTTGATTCAAAATCAATTTTCTGAATTGTTTTTCCGTATTTTTTTAGTTAAATAAGTGATTTCCACATATTTTCAATTTTCTTTTGTTTGTTTTTGTGATTGAGTCGTCTTTGCACAACTCTATTTGTTTTGATTTCTTGTCTTTGTGCGGTGTGTTTTTTTATTTCTCGTCTTAGTACGGTGTTTATTTGATTCAGGTTGAAGAAGTAGCTCTGAGCAAGTGCAGATCCAATCAATGACTTTGGCGTCGTCAATGTTGCAGATCCGAAGACATGGGTATTCAGAAGACTTGAATATTGGCATGGGTACTCTGCCGTGTTATGTTATTAACATGGATGTTTTGAGTTTTGTTACTCTATCAATTGGAAAGAATAAATATCGTTTATTCTTTTTTTTTTTTTTTGTAAAAAAAAAAAAACTGTAGATATTATTGTGTGTTTTATTAATTTATAGTTTACTTTACCGATGGTATTTCGAATAGTGTATGTATTTAAAATTTATAAATTATTAATTTTTCTTCTATATTAGCTTTTATTATTTTTATCTAAAATGTATTTTTACCATGTATAATTTATTACAATTTAAAATAAAACAAGCATGTTTTAAATGTAGAGACAAGAAATTAATAATATATTAAATTAATGAATTTCGAATTTAAATTAAAAATACCCTTTATAAATTAATAATATATAAAGATATATTAAATTAATAATTTTAAATTGCAAAATTTTAAATACTTAAATATTAATGGATATACATTTTATTATGAATTGAATAATGTTCTTTTATGTTATTTTGCATTTATCAAACCGGTTATACCAGTAATTTTACCAAATACTTTATTAATTTATCAGATAGCAAGTCACCATAATTATAAGGTATTATCCATCAACCATTAGCTATAAACTATCCATTAGTTACAAGTAAGGACAAGCATAGGATAGGCCGAGTTAGGCTTTGCAAGGCCTAAGCCTGACCTTTTTTTTTTTTAATCGGCAAAATATTATTAACCAACAAGCTCGTGCAAGATGCACTAATAAGCTTGGGTGGAAAAAAAAACAAATACAAGGGGAAATCGGTTGCCACAATAACACCGGCTCAACAAAACCCCCTTAAAAACCACCCTCAAAATGACGCTGCATATATACGGAACATCAACGAAAAAACCACCAAGGCAAGACTAATAATGAGGCCTAAGTATACACAACGGCCAAGGCGCCAAGTGCATACCCTAAGCCTGGCCTGTCAAATTTTTGTAAGGCCTAAGTCGGACTTGCGGCCTGTCATAAACTTACTTTTTAGGCCTGAGTCTGACTTTATGAAAGCCTGATTAGGCCTAAACTAATAAGCTTAAATTAGTTTAAAGGTTGACAAATTTATAATTTAATTCAAAGTAGAGTATATAATATAATAATCAATAATATTATTCACATGTACATAAGTAGGCCGGCCTAATAGGCCTAAAAAGCTTTTCTAGTAGCTTGTGGTATGACATTTTAAGCTAAATAAGCTTCTAAAAAAGCATAAGCCTTCCCTATTTAAGAAAAAAGTTTGGTCTAACCTGACCTACCGTAGGCTAGGTTGTAGGCCCCTGTAGATCAGTCTGGCCTATTCCCGTCCCTAGTTACAAGCTACTGTTATTTATTTTTTTTATTTTTAAAAAGCCTTAGTGCTATGAAATGATTTGAATCGTTAGTCTTATTGATATATTTAGTGCTTGTTGGTACTTGGTACAAGTTACAAGCATGACCCTTTTGGAGGGTGCCAAGGGGCGGCAACGCAATGCATCAAATAAGGATACAGCCATACAGGTGCACTGCATTCTATACATAAAAAAAAAGGTGCACTGCATTCTGCATTTTTTTTTTTGGGGAGCATTTTGCATATCCTTATAAGTTTTTTTGGAATCCTTATAAGTTTATATTCTTACTTTTGAACATTAACTCAAAAGAAAAATCATGTATATTCTTGCTTGATAAGCTGTGCTCCTCATCATTCCAGAATTTTCTTCCAATTGTTTACGGTTCCAACACCTGTCATTCTTATATATAGAATTTGATTAGGTGTAGTCAGCAATGGGGCAATCAGCATATCGGAACTGTTACATTAAGATTGGTCGGTTCAAATCATTAGATAATTATATATTTTTTTTATATAAAAAATTTGAGGTTGAAATTTGGACCATCCAATCTTAACCTGACAACTTTAAGCATGATGACAGTGTGACCTATTTATGATCGCACACAAACTTGATCCGAGTATATATGTATGCAACTATATGCAAGCAAGAGCTGTGATTTATAGCAAACATCAACGATACTAGAGTGATCAACAAAAGAAAACATTGTTTTTGAGTCGTATGATTGTATCTAATTGAATTGCTTTTGAGTTGTATCTTTTTTTTTGTTACAACTTTTGAGTTTGTATCTAATCGAACACAGTTTTTTTATTCTCAAATTTATTGCTTAAATAATATAAATGTATCGAAATATTAAACTTCTTTACATTTAATTCATGTTTAATCAAGATTAATTTTAGAAAATCAATTTATTTAAAATTAGTTTTTGCTACAGGAATAAACATTGTTCAGCTAATAACACAGTAGTTCTTTACTTGTCAAAAAAACACAGTAATTCTTTAAAAAAAAAAAAAAAAACTAATAATACAGTAGTAGATTTGATAAGATCACGGGAGTACCATCATTTTATATAAGTTTCAAAGCATAGTTTTTTTGCTAAGTTCACCCGAATACAAACATGCATGTAGTCAAGGGAATAGATACTCTTGAATTATCTAATTCAAGAGAAAAGCTAAGATATCATTACTAGTGATTAGTGAAGCTAAATTTTGCAAAACTAATTTTGTTAAAAACTACACGGTTGGTTGTCTTGTTTGTAACCAAATCATGATCATGAAATTATTCCGAAGGTACAGATTACACAAGTCAAAGAAATACAAAGATAATTTAATCTCCTACAACAAAAACAATATAATTTAATTCCCAATAATTAAGTAACTTTATGAGATATGTATAAACAAAAAACTTAACGAAATCAAGATGAACCATTCATGATCTATCTACAATTCTACTAAAAAACACAACTCAGCTTTGTTTGATAGAAAAATTGAAAAGTTCAAATGAAGTGTTACAAATATTAAATATCTACCAACCATAAACAACCTGCGAGTACTTGTTCTTAAGCCATCTGAAACTCTTTCTGAAAGATCCTTTGACTTTGCCTTCAACAGAATACATTTTATAGCTAGCAACCCTCTTCTTCCTCTGAAGTTCAGGATCAGACAAACTCAAAGACTTTGAAAAAGAAGACCCAGATGAAAAGCTTTTACCTTTCTTCAACTTCAAATCCTTAGGAGTTTGTTGTACATATGAAGAACTATAGCTTCTAAGATCATAAGGCTTAGATGGTCCATAGTAGCTTTCTATCTGCATCATTTGGCCATTGGCATAAGATTTTGATCTCTGAAAATCTTCCATGAAAAATGAGGTAGGAAGAGATTGAAAGGATTTTTGTCTTTGTATAACTTTAAGGCTTAAACTTTTTTCTTATATTAAAAAAAGATGATTAAAATTTGAGGAAGTGGTGAAGTGGGGTCCAATAAAGACCTTAAGAGCTTTGGTCTATATGGCTCTGGTTTTGAGCTGGCTTACTTTGAATGTTGAAATTTAATTTAGATTTTTGTGGGAGTATTAAATTATGTCCACTGTTACTGTTTTCTTACGGAGAAATTTGATATATTATTCATTGTCTTCTAGATGGCGTGTTTAGTGGGGAATCATGTACATTGTGTAGTGTTTACGTTTTTGAATTTGAAATTCTTATGGTTTAACTTGTCAAACAAAAAAATTCTTGTGGAATTTGCTTTTGACCTAGACAAAGGATTCTGATCCCCACTGGTACAGAAAAGGTCAAAAACCTTTTTTCATGGTCCCATTTTTAAAGAATATAACTTAAAAAAATTTCAACTTGATAGTCCTTATGTAAAATTAAACCAAAAAAACCTTCCTCTTCAAAATATTTAATACTTACCCTTACAGTTTCTTTTTGTTGTTGCTTTCTCTATTTCTTTTATCAAATTAAATACTTCAGCTGCTCCACCCTTTTAAACTATATGATCTATGAGGGGTTCGTCTTTTTTGCCAAGCCTAAATTTGTCTTAATTACTTTTACTATGAATATCTGGAAGTTGTGATTCTAAAGCTTCTCTTCATGATTGTAACCTCCAATTAGGAATCATGTGCTCCATTGTCTATAACCCATGACAAAGGCATATACATAAGAGCTAAAAGTTGAGATTTGATGCACTCCTGATGTAATTAGATATTTTTTTCGATCCATCGTACTCAAACTAAGTATAACTTCTTCATACATATCTTTGATAACTCGAACCTAAGCAACATAAACATTTTTTTTTTTATGGGATATTATATAGAAACATTGATTTTTCAACACACTATCGTATGTCTTCTTACAATCAATAAAAATATGTATAAGTCTCACCATTTGTTATACCAAGTAAATTGAATTCATAGTCAACTTCTTAAGCATAAGACCAAATTGACTAACATTACATTTTTTTGAAGGATTTTCTTTTTTTTATACAGTTATGATATGTTAAACAAACTTATAAAACTCTTAAATCCAATGGAAGAAAAAGTTGGAGCGTTACTTTGATATTGCATTTATAGGTTTTTTTATTTACGGATTATTTATTTTTAGTTTATCAATGTATCTTCTAAATACAAGGGTTAGAGAGGTCGAATTCATAACCACATGTTCAAAATATGAATTGTTCACCTTCATACCGTTTCAATTTGATATTTATATACTTATACGATTTGAATTAGGCAGACATTTTTTCTTTGTAAATATTTAAAAAAGGCATCAAGAAACTATTTTTTACAGCATACACTCACTTCATAAGGCATCAAGTTGCAGCTTTATAAAGTGAGTGTGAAATGTTGGGTTGTTGTTGAATTTTAATTGTTGGTGTATCATTATTTAACATTAATATGTGCAATGTTATCGAATGATAAAATTTTGTTGTTGATTATGAGCGATAATTATTGTTGGATAATTTATTGTTTGTTAAATGATGTTTCTGATTAACAAGTGTCTAGACATGCCCTTTTTTGTCTTAGTTTTACATTCAACTTTTGCAAACCTACATTTCCCTGGAACTGATGGATAGTTAACTGCCGTATCTGAAAACGGAAGTTAACTCACGTTTCTGAAACGACAGTTAACTACCTTAAGCCAGGGAACAACATTTAAATGTCGCTTGTAGTGTTTTTGTCATTTTAAGATACCTGAAAACATATAGTAGATACCTAAATAGCAATTACCATGTAGCTGGGCCAAAGAACACAAAGCCTACATATCCGCATTCACAAAATACGGGCCCTTTCGCCAATCCGATCATGAGTGTTATCCACCCCTATATTTTTGGTACTTTTTGGTAGCCCCCAAATAAATCATTATCATAGTTGTTCCTTCTGGTAGTGTATTTTATCCCAAAATTACTTTTGAAAGAATTCTTCTAGTAGCTAATGAGGGTGACTTGAGAATTTTTCTTGCTAACACCAACCATTTTCTTCCTGCATAATTTTTTCGGATGTATTTTTAGACTTTAGTCCCTGCTGTTACCCAACATATATTTTCGAATGATTTTGTGTAAGCATATTTGAAAACTTTAGAGAAAGTTTCTCTAAAAAAAGAGTTTAGAATTTTATTTTTTAAATCTACATTTTCATTACTTTTATCTTGAACTTTTGTTGTTTAATTTTTTTTAGTTAATTTTTTGTTAAAAATCCTAATATTTTGTAAAAGAATTTTTTATGTTTTGAATATTACTGCAAAAAAAACCATTCAAAGATTTAAAAGTTGAAGCTACGTCCTTGACCTACAACTGAGGCCATTTGTGAAGCTTGGATACGTTTTACGGGTGCTAGTGCGATACAATACGTGGATTAATGAAGTTTTAAAATATAGGATACAATACAAATTAGATACGCTAGCAAATTTTTATATTATGCTTATACACATGTAAAATACTTGAATGAAAAGCGCATTGATTACTCTTCACAGTTTACGGAAAAATAATATTATACGTGATCAAAGTAGAAAGCGTAGAGTTTTTCATACAAATCAAAATCTATTTTTATTCTAACTAGTAACAAACCCGTGCTTCGCACGAGTTGAATAACGTATATTTTGTAAAAAAATTGTTCTAAAGGAAAAATGAGCAAATTAAGGGAGATAGTTGCATTTTTCTAAGAGATTGTTGTTGATTATAAATGTGAGAATTAAGTAAGCATATTGCACAAACATTAGAAATGTGCACCTTTCTAAAATATTTATCAAAGGAGCATATATTTTGTTCATGAGACCAGGAAAACAACATAATAATTAAGATGAAACTAATTGGAATCAATGAAGGAACCAATAATGTACAAATTTCGATTACATATTAGCCAAAATTATAAAAGCACACTGTATACTATTGTGTTATTTCAAGCTACCACAAACACCCATCTTGCCGAAACCTGCCTCAAAGTCCAACCAGTGTAACAGACTGCGTGCCTCTTCAATGGTTGCTCTTCCTAATAGAAGCAAGCCACTGACACACAAAAGTTTTGCACCACGCTGCAGCACATGACATCTTTGTCCATAGAATTGACTGCAATTGCATATTTCAGTAATAAATAAAATATATTAAATGACCTTGTTTTAATAAAAAGGTTGGTTCATTTAGTTTCAAAATAAAGATCATTAAAAAGTGACTCTAACCTCTCAAGAACCATGGTTGCGATGTTTTCCTTCACCAATGGACCACCAAGACGTAGTCTTCTTTCAAATATATGGTCCCCGGTTCCTGCACAAGGAAAAACAAATACAAAATTTAAAAAGGTTGGTTCATTTAGTTTCAAAATAAAGATCGTTAAAAAGTGACTCTAACCTCTCAAGAACCATGGTTGCAATGTTTTCCTTCACCAATGGACCACCAAGACGCAGTCTTCTTTCAAATATATGGTCCCCGGTTCCTGCACAAGGAAAAACAAATACAAAATTTAAACAAAACATGACAGTCCAAGAGAAATAATCAAAGCTTAAAAGAAAATTAATCTTGTAGGTTTTAGTGTAAAAAAGTTATTCACTTATTCTCAGTAATGCAAACTTGCCAAGCTTTGAACATACTTTTTTTATTCTAAATTTGTGGTTTTATTTCATGCAAAGAATAAATCATATGGAAGAGAAATGTAAGTATGTAAAAAAACAGAAAATAGTTCAATCACGGTTTTCGCAAGTTTCGTCATTACTACTATCTCAGTTCCATTATTTAACTCTTTCGCAATGTGGAACAGCACCTGCGGCTGCGATCATAATTCAAAACCATGACGGATCCCTAAACATGATTCAACTTACTTTAATCTCAGCGGCATCATTTGATGTAAGAACAGCAGACACAACGCAATTAGATTAAGTATGAAGACTAAAATTGAACATCGACTAATTAGAATCATTCAAGGTTTGAGTAATTACCTATTTATTCAAGATCAAGAACTCAATATGCCCAACATTGCTACTAATGAGAAAGGGTTCTTAGAGCTGAAATATCACAAATCACAAATCAGTTTCAAGAGAAACATAAAACCAAGTTGCTTAAGTTTTCATTTTTATTTTTTTTTAAGTTTGTTGGAAAGTTATTTCCAAATAGCAGTCATGTCAAATATGCAAATAACCAATATTTTTCAAGCATAAAGACTTTAATTCATACCTCATTATATGGCGTAATTACAGTTATGTATGACATAATTATAGCAGAAATGGCAGGATATCGGCCGCCATTTACCATAACAGAGAATTTAAAATCTGCCACCACAACCCGCCATAGTGTCATTGCGGCTGATATTTGATAACACTACTAATAAAGCAACGCCTAGATTTCAGGTTTGATTATGAGAAAATTCATTCATATACTTAATTGCATAGAAATATAACAGTTTAATGAAACAATAAAAAAAGAGGGATGGGAAAATGCCAAATATGTGCCACTGATAGAGGGCGGCTAAGAGGGTAATAAATAGTAAACAACTTATGGCTTCTATAATACCACTCTAACCATAAGCAAGAAGCAATCAAATAAAAGAGACAAACATTGCAATCATCATGTTGATAAGTTATTTGCATTTTCCACATGCATTATAAACGCAGTAAGAAATAAACACTAACAAACTTCATGTAGTAAATTTCTGACATTTTGCTCATTCTAAGTCTGGTGTCCTCCCTAGAAACCCACCCTCAGTAAAGCATCAATTTTAAAACTTTTTCAAATTTTCTACTTCAACTCAGTTGTTTACCATTAAATAATGCCCCATAGCAAGAAAAAGAAATGGATCGAACCTAAGGGCAAAACCACTTCAGGAAATCCTATGCCCTGGTAAAAGCTAAAACAGACCAATTTTCGCAATTCAAACAACAACAACAACCAAGCCTTATCCCACTAAGTGGTGTCGGCTAATTTTCGCAATTCAAACTGATAAAAAAATATTTCAAAAGGCAGTTTACTCACCAAAGCCTTAGGTATTGACGGTGTCGCTGGAATCAACTGTCCTGACTGCTTAATAGCAAGTTCTTCAAGCCTTTGAGTTTTGACCGAAACCTACAATTAATATACACATCATTACCTGATCATTTAAATAAATGAAATCATTATATTTAAAAGAATGATACAAAAAGCGACAGACAGCTAGCTCAACTACCTGAGGAATTGACTGAGATCGAGATGGAGCCTGCACCAAAGCTTCAGCCATGTTAAGACCAACTGATGTGCTTGAAAGTACAGACCCAGAGGGAAGTAACTAATTTTAAATTTATGTGCAGGGCTGCATTTTCAGAATTTGATGCAGAAATTGTGGCCAATTTGACTGATAAATAAATAATGTCTATTAGTTCAGAATATAGCATTGATATAAGCAAGGCTATGAATGCATAAAGAAGAGACAACCTAAAGAAGAAAATCAAATGTAAAGAATCCAAGGACATTTTCCATAAAAAGCATCTAAGGACATAATTCCTATCATTATATACCAGGAAAAGAAGTAATAACCAGTATATGGATTTACAAACCATGCCTATAAGAATGACAGACAAAAAATAGAATTAAAAGAACTGTTATATACAGTTTATTAATATTCGATCAAAGACTTATTCTCACACTTGTAGGCTCCATATTGTCTTATTAAAACCTCATCATCTAAACCTATGATTCCTTCATTCTCCTGGTCCTTGATTCTTAAACCAGACTCAATGCTCAAAGTTTTTACTTGTAATTTATTGCAAGATACATATAACTTGCACTCAACTTTGTTATGCAAATAAACCAATGCATGGATACTTTAAAAGATAGAAAAGACTCATCTTTCTCTCAAACAACCAAGTTATACTGACATACCTCATATGTGATAAGAATTTCCACTTGAAATCACAGTTAGAACAAATAACAACAATGTAACTGAATAGAGTCAAAGTTGCCACTTATTCAACCTTATAGAATTTACTTGAACGAAACTTTTAGTTGTGAAAATTTAACTTATTTCAAATGTTTCATAAGACTAATCAGTGGATTTTCCTTGTGATCTAATTAAGGCATATAAACCAAAAGTCATGTTGATTTTCATAAACTATTTTGTAGAAAGAAAAGTTAAACTTATCACCAACTTGTAGACACTTTACTTTGTAAACTGATCTATATCCATGGTAGACATTTGTTTCTTTATTTCAGTCCTTAATAGCATGCGCTCATATTTCATTCCTTAACCTCGACTGAATTAATTGACGCACATTCTTCTTCCAAACAATGCTATTCACAGTGCATAGATTTTGAAAAGCTCACAGACTAAGAATTCGAGATCTGCAAACATAGAAAAAAGGTGCAAGTGCAGGAAATTGCAAGTGCTTCATGAAACAAACCCTTCTTAGTAGATCTCTAATCCTATCCCTTTAATCGATTCATCTATTCATAGCTCTCTAGCCAAAATCATATACTCAATTTTGATAAATATCAACTACTACTGCCTATATATTTCTTCAGTTTAATTTTATTACATGACTCTAATCCTATTGCCTTAAACAACAATCACACAATTCAATCCTTCACCAAAAATCGATTTTCACATAAAATCCATTAACACATACATCAACCACCACAACAAATCAAAAAGTTCCAAAAATAAGACATAAATTATAACTACCTTAGCATCCTGACCAAACTCCTTCTTAAAAATCCCAATAGAACCAGGACCTCAAACATCGTGTGTCATTGAAACATCAACATATGACCCAACTATTATCCCCAGGTGTAACGTGCCCCTTGTCAGAAGCTTTAGCCATTATCTTCTCAGTCATAGTCATGGTTGTCTTCACCTAAAAACACACCAAACAAAAAACATTAAATTAAATTAAATCACCAACAAACAATCAAAAAAACATCACAAAACCAAGAGGGTATCCAAAAAAACAAATAAACAAAACGAAGACACACCTAATCTCATAGGTGACCTTCCAAAAAAAAGAAAGAAGTTATATCTAAACCAAAGCTAAATGACTTAAAGCGATGAAAGCAGAATTGCCCATCAATTCTTTGATGTTAATATAAGAAATTGATTTATTGAATAAGATATCTTATTGATCAAAATTTCAAAATGAAATTTCTTAAAATGTTAAGAAACAGTCTCATAGAATTAAAACAGAACCACTAAGAAATAAATCTAATTAAAAGAGAATCACTAAACAATAAAAGTAAAAATTATATTGTTAGATTGAGAAGGAAATTGTCTTACAATATGATGTGTCATTTGGTACGTGTACACAAATTATATGAAATTGTAAACAAAAAGATTGCATGCGATCTATGATGTGGAAAAGAGATTCACGAAACAAAAGTTAAAATTATATTTTTAGCATGAGAAGAAAATCCTCTTATAGACTTAGTTTCCACAATCATGGCAACAATGGAGAATATGCATGTAACTTGGTTAAGGTAAAGCATGAAATTCTAAACAAAAACAGTGCATGTGATTTATGATATGGAAAAGAGAGTACAATAATGTAGAGAGATTACACACTATACTCCTTGCAACCTCTCTCGAGATACAAACAATCTCCATTCACTCATTCTCTCTCAATGACCTGGTTGTTCATTTCAAATTTCTTAAATCCAAAGTGAAATATCTCTCTCGCTTCGGAGTTTGCATCATTCCAGCGCCATATTGTTCCATCGTCGCAGCAACATAAAATAATACTGCAACATAACAAAAAGAAGATAACAATTAAAGAAAATTACTGCATCAAACTTATGAGTAGCATCACCAAAAATATGAAGCAATCACCTTCCATCATGGGACAAAGCAGAGATTTTGATTGAGCCTGCACCAACCTGAAGGTAGCTCACACTTAGCATAAAATTTGATCAAATACAAATCCAATAACACAAATATTTAGAAAACTAACTTTGCAATAAGAACAGGATGACTTGACTGCAAATCCCAAACAAAAATCTTCCCTTCCCTGTTGCCTGGCAGATCCAAAAGAAAAAGAAAAAATGGAATAAGAACACAGTAAAAGCATAAAATTCAAAAGTTGCCAACAAAAGATTAGTTAGAATTGTAACAAATTTCTCTATCTCGTTGCCTATTTAACAACGCTGCTGCAAAAGGTATCAATGTAGAAGCGAAGCAAGCCAATAATGTAGAAGGTATCGATTTAAAGGCGAAGCAAGCCAATATGTTAATGAAGTCGTCAAGGAAAAAAAACAGATAATGATGATTGACTCCTAGAATAATGAAGCAAGCCAATACTCAATTAAAGTCTTTCACTATTACATGTTAGTTGATTAACCTCACAAGGGAATTTGTTATCACTCACTCTTGTAAATTGTTACAACTGTGAAGCAAGGTAGGTGTAGGTAATAATAATTCAGTTTTGGCTAGCACAGATTCCAGAAAATTGCAGTTTGATCAAAGGCTGCTACTCAACCATAATATGGCCATTATAACCATCATTTGACCATATTTCATATCTTCTTAATGCTGCAATTTCAAACTTTTTTTTTTTCAAAATTCACACACCTTTTTCATTTCACATGAAATTTGACAATCATCAACCTTCATCAAACCAATATCATAGAGAAAATGATAATAATTTTGTTAATATATATAATTACCTTTCACACAGGAAAAAACCAACCCTTAACATGCAATTGGATCACAAAAACAAAAATGAAACACAAAATGCACAAAGATCATTCAATATAACAACTTTCTGCAGACATGCAACCCAAATCACAATCAAATAAAAAAAAAATGGAAAAGCCAAACCTTTAACATGCAATCGGATAACCAAAAAACTCATTCAATCATGATTTTAGATTTATAAGAGGAAAAAGAAATTAACTTTGATGAAGAAGAAAACAAAACGGAAGAACAAAAGAAGAAGCGTTGTTCTTACCTTTGATGAAGAAGAAAAGGAAACAGAAGAAGAAAAGAAAACGTACGCTCCCAGAAATATAAACCCATATCCTTAGTGACGTGGCAACCAACAAAATCCACTAATTAGGAGATTACGAAAATGCCCCTCAGGAGGGCAAAATGGTATAAGCAGCTGGATTAATATTTAATGACTAATACCTCAAATTCTTCCTTGAATTTTAAAAAATCGACCAAATTCATCCTTGAATTTTGCGAAATAGCTATTTAGTCCCTGAATTTACAAAATGTCAATCAAATCAGTCCCTCCGTTAAGTTGGTCTGTTAACGGAGATGACGTGTAACGTTAACCTCTTACAAGGCTTAACACGTCAGATGCCACGCAAGCAGGGACCAAATTGATTGATTTACAGAAAATTGTCAAGGACCAAATTGATGGATTTTCATAAAATTGCCAATGACCAAATTGATTGATTTTCAGAAAATTCTCAACGGCTCTTTCTCATTAACGGGTCTTTCTTCCACAAATATATAAATTTGAAACCCTAATGTTATAATTTGTCACCTAGAGTTCAAAATCCCCCAAAATTCTTCGATGAATTGATGTCAATGTTCTTCCCCAATTCAAAAAACTTAAAACCCTAATTTTTTTGATTCAATTCAAAATCCAAAAATCAGTGGTTATTGCTGAAGATTTGATATTCAGAAATGATGGGTGGTCGGCGTATGAGCAAAAACAGCTACTCCAACAACTTCATGAGTACAAAGACAGCAGGAGGACCTAAGAAGAACATGAGAAGGGATGACAATGAGGAACCTATTGGTGGAAGATGAGGACTGATAGGACATAACTCAAGAAGTTGTGCAAAGCAAGGTGTGGCTAGGTGACCAAAGGATTGGATTGACACTGAGCCTGAAGAACAAATACAAGGTAATGTGGCAGGTGTGGAAACTGTTGTGGAGAATGTTGCTACTGAGGTGCAACAAGAGAATGTTGCTATTGATAATGGACCTGCAACTGTTGTTGAGAATGTTGCTACTGAGGTGCAACAAGAGAATGTTGCTACTGAGAATGGACTTGTAACCGATGCAGTTTCTAGGCAGTATGACTTTATCCAAAATATGGATCGATTTGAGACTTACTGGTATAATTTGAGGACTAATTTGATGAATTTTGTTATAATTTAAGAACTGATATGATTGATTTTATTTGTAGTGAATGGTTACAAGGAGATATGGCATGAGAGGACCAGTGATTTCAAATGACATGCATAAACAAACACCACTGAGGGGTCCTACTCCACAAAATCCAACTGCTCCTGGAGTTATTAGAGTTGCAAATCCAAATTACAGGTCATCCGCTTCTACTCAACCCCAATACATGGAGTTTATCCCAACTCCAGAATTTCCAAAGCATTGATGCCTGTTTAAGTTATGCTTTTGGACTAGTTTAATTATTGCTTTTTGGACTTGTTTAGTTTATGCTTTTTTGGATATGTAATCACTTAAGAACATCAAATGATTTGATTGCTATGTAATATTATTTTTTGGCTATGTAATGACTTATGAACATCAAATATATGACTTATGATGGTATGCAAATGTCTGTCTTTTTATAATCAATGTGTCTGTCTTTTGCTTTTTACTTTGTTCAGCAAATGTATGCACCAAGGATCACATTGATCTCTGTTGTGAAAATTCAAAGACCTATTTGATGGTATTTTCACTAATTTGAGGATCGATATGATGGATATGCATATAATTCAAGGACCAATTTGACTGAATTTTTTTGACAGAAGGGTTTGATTCATTCATTGACAACCTCTTTTCATTACAACATTACATGGACTTGGCATAATACAATAGCATTTTAAACAACTCAATCAAACACAGTACTCTTATCTATATCTTAATCAAGTTAAGCTCACTTTCTACACAATCAACTTTATCCATCAACCTTGCCTTCCACCAATAGGTTCCTCATTGTCATCCTTTCTCCTGTTCTTCTTAGGTCTTCCTGCTGTCCTTGTACTCATGAAGTTGTGGAGTAGCTGTTTTTGCTCATACGCCCACCACCCATCATTTCTGAATATCAAATCTTCAACAATAACCACTGATTTTTGGATTTCGAATTGAATCAAAAAAAATTAGGGTTTTAAGTTTTTTGAATTGGGGAAGAACATTGACATCAATTCATGGAAGAACTTTGGGGGATTTTGAACTCTAGGTGACAAATTATAACATTAGGGTTTCACATTTATATATTTGGGGAAGAAAGACCCGTTAATGAGAAAGAGCCGTTGAGAATTTTCTGAAAATCAATCTATTTGGTCCTTGGCAATTTTCTGAAAATTCATCAATTTGGTTCTTAGCAATTTTCTATAAATCAATCAATTTGGTCCCTGCTTGCGCGACATCTGACGTGTTAAGCCTTGTAAGAGGTTAACGTTACACGTCACCTTCGTTAACAGACCAACTTAACGGAGGGACTGATTTGATTGACATTTTGTAAATTCAGGGACTAAATAGCTATTTCGCAAAATTCAGGGACGAATTTGACCGAATTTTTAAAATTCAAGGACAAATTTGAGGTATTAGTCAATATTTAATATATAGTAATTAGATGTTAGGATATCAACAAAAACATCGTTAAAAATAATTCATTTGATATTGACTAGTTGAGTCTCATTTCTCTCATTCCTTCGACGACAAAAATCATAACTTTTAAATCTAGTTTATCAAAAATCCTACAAATCTCCATTGCATTCTCACAACTTTATCTCACATTTTTTTCATCCTTCGCGTTTAGTAGGATGAGTACTTGTAAATTATCTTAAGGATATCAATATGCATTTGTAAAGTTATTATATATGTATCCAGTAAAATAATTTAAAAATTATAATTAACGATACTTCGTAGATACAATATATATCCTATCCTAGAGAGTGTCAAATGAGAGGAGTAATTAGCAACCATCTGATTAAATCCAACGGTCAAAATGCATTGATCATTAAAACATGTTAAAACCATGTGATTAAATTTTACCCCTTCTCTTTCCTTGCGTTGGGTTTCATTTGCCTGGTTTCTATGAATTTCTCAAACTCATTACATGATGCCCACAAATCACGACAACAATATATCTTCAGATTTGGATCCCAATTTTTCAACCTATTTTATAAGGAATTAAAGTAATTTATGAAACTACATAAATAAAATTTAGTTTATGAAAGAAGATAACTTTTCGATTGAAAAGCAAGATGGCAGTCCCCTGTTATTGAATTATAAGCTTTAGTTGTTGGTTTTTTTGTTTAAAAGTGTGTGTCTTTAATTTGATTTTTGTTTGGAATGAGATTGACGATAATGATTATTGTTGCATAAAAGGCAAAAAAACTGGAAAACACAATTTTGTGGGAGTAAGAACAACAATCATGGTATGAGAGAAGGAAATATGCAGATTTTGAAGTTGTAGTGATAACTTAAGGATTAAATGCAGTTTTAAACGTGAAAAAAATAAAATTAGATGCAGTTTTAGAGATGAGAAAGTGAAGCGGCGCATGAGAGAAGAACATGTTTTAATGAGATGGTTGCTAATTACTCCTCTAATCTCTCATTATAACAACTACTCTCACTTGATACACTCTCCTAGACTATACAGTTTAAAAAAGAGACATGAAAGTTAAATAATTTTATGATTAAAGACTAAAAAAATAAAAAGAATAAGAACAAGAGAAAAAGACAGTATAAAAAGAATACGAAAATATCTTGAGCTTCTATAGCTTAGCTACTAGTGGTGGGGTATTGGTTCACCGCCATAGTGATCCAATATCGGCGTGCACAGTTCACACACACACACATACAGAACAGCAAAAGATGTGAAATGTGTGACTCAAGCACATGGCTCCAAATTCTGTGGTAACATGCATGCATGCTTGGCAACCCCACTCATTCACTATCTTTCTCTGATCACTAACCAAATAAAAAATTAAAACAGGATTGATTTGTGCACATTATTCATTCATTTGTTTTGTGATAAGGGCTGAATCTGTCTTTGACTGACTTTGTTTTGTTTGCCACTTCCCAACACACTGGAATGTTGTTGTATTTTGCTAGTGACTTGGAGTATCTAATTCCAAAGGACGTGCCCATTTCACCATTTGTGTGTAAAGCTCCATTTGGGATAACTCTCTTATGAATCAATGCCATGCCATCATGCACTGCTGCCCCACCACTATTTTTTATTGGAATCAATAGCCATCGTAATATTTCCCCAGCCACACAATGTGTGAACTGAATAGTATATGCCTAAATGGTTAATGAAGCAATTTTCGGTAGAACTGTTAATGAATCCGGTCAACTTAAATATAGTTTGAAATTCGACAATTAATTCCTTGAATTTGATTCATGAATTAAATGAGTTGAATTTAAACTAAAAATAAAATTCATTAATTAAATATTGAACTTGAACCATATATAGTTCGACTCGTTTAGTTAACAAATTGACTCGATTCATTAAGATTTTCTACTAGACATCTAAATTGTGTTTTTGTACAATCCTGTATTTTTTAATATTTATTCTAAAAAATCACATTCCTACAAAATCATTAAAAGAAGATAGACCGGAAGTAAAAGAAAAGAAGGTAGTGTAGTCTCTCTACTTTGAGGTCTGCAAACATATACATATTACTTTTGTTCCTTGTTATAAAAGACAGTCCACTTTTTAAATTCATTAATATATATATA
>Ga0315915_1003767_pt1 | contig 19200 bp, 11 predicted proteins | sample MpolbnodulesMG_FD_207738 | JGI IMG/M metagenome (GOLD analysis project Ga0315915, IMG submission 207738) | Medicago polymorpha root nodule microbial communities from Los Angeles, California, United States - branched nodules | ecosystem: Host-associated > Plants > Roots > Nodule | place: USA...
ACCAACTGAGTTATGCTCACGGGACTTAAAAGTCGTAATTTTACAAGAACTAAAAGTAAATGTGTTATATTTAAATTTTAATACAAATAAATTTATTGACAATGTGTTCCCTCTATGCAATTCTTTTTGAGGTTTTGCATATTTTTGTTTCATTAAATGTAATCTTATTCAAGGTATGTCAAACATTAAATATAAGTATTTTATTCAATCTTAATTTGAATCTTGGTTTGTCTATTGGAGTCTAACTCATCCAGCTGAACTCAACCCCATTGGTCTTTGATATGTCTAAGGATTTTATTTATATCAGTAACTAATTTTGAAATCGTGATATCTACTTTATGATTTTAAAATATGCAATTGAATGGTTAAATTTCAAAGTCAATGATAATAGTTAATTGAAAATTTTGCTCCCTACTTTAAAATGTTAAAATCAATATGAGAGTTTTAAAATTAGCTGAGAAGACTAGAATAAAATAAGTCATAAAAAGGCCTAGTGGCATGTTGATAACATGTTAGGTTGCAAATGTAGATAATGTGAACGAAAATACTTTTTGTATATTTGATTCAATTATAGTTTTGGAATCATGACATTGACTTCTTTTTTTAATGTTTGTGTAAAAACTATTCTAAGATTATGATATTTATACACGAGGATTATAGAAAAAGTGGAGACTCGCATAATAATCGACGCTCTTGCTAAGATTTAAGAAATTATATGGTTAAATATGAATAACTAAAATAAAAAACAACAAAATAAAATTACTTTCTGATGAGGACTCACACCCCTTAACACAAGGTTTTTGGTTCGAATTTTGTGGATATAATTGAGAGAGGAGACTCAACAAATGTATTCAGTTAGATTTGTCAATCGAAATTAATTATATAAAATCGATGAATATTTCGCATTAATAACATGGTTATAAGTATAATAAAAATAATAGCACTAAATAAATTTTTTTAGGAGATAAAGCATGAAATACCTATTGGTGTGTTAGTCTTATATAAGCAATTTTTTTTTAGGTGATGTCTTATATAAGCATGTTAGGTCTCATGTGGAGATAATGGGTATGAAGATGACAATTGTTGTTTTGAAATCTTGATATCGATGTTGAGATTTAAAATATACAAATTGATGGTTAAATCTCAAAGTCAATAATATGACTGAAATCACTAATAGAGTTTTAAAATCAGTTGAGTAAGACTAAAACAAAAAACTATGAAAACCCCGGTGGCATGTTTATGTTATGGAAGCATTTTCGGTTGCAAGTGAAGACAATGTTTTCAAAGATACTTTTTTTTATATATATTTGATGAAATTGTGAGGAAAAAAACTCTTCAAAAGAAGTTGTGTTAATCAGGGATGTGAATTTGTATTCATAAACGGAAATGTGTTCGGAGACTATCCTATTCAGAGATCTGCAAACATGATTATTTTTTTTAGTGGAGATGGGAATAAGAGAAAAAAGTCTCTGAGAAGTAGTTCGGAGAGAGGGATACGATCATATCTTCCATTTTCGAGCACTTTACTAAAAAGTAATGTTATCTGTATAACTATTTTGTAACAATCTTCTTCATCTCTCTTCTTATCGGTCAAAAACAATAGAGATAAATGGGAAGAGAGAAAGAGCACAATGTGAGAATGAGAGAGATAAGTTGTACAAAAGTAGTCATAAAATGGTTATACAAATATAATTTCTCTCAATTTATTACCAAAAAAACGTGTATATAAAAAAAATTGATTCTAGTCTCTTTAAAACTTGGTGTATGTTTAAATGAGAGACGAACTCACCATAATTTAATAGGCTAAAAAAGTGTAGCATTTTCCAAAATCATAATAGTTTACATTAATTTTGGCTATCTCACTTTCAATCCAAACACGCATAACAGGTGATGTAATGAGAATGCACTCTAATCCAAAAATGTACCTTTGCCATCTTTTAACATCCCGTTCCCCTTATTCCTTTTCAGTTTGCACAACCATAAAAGGGGTCGGTGCATCCTTCCAAAAAAAGGGTAAAAATACGCAATTTTATTAGTTTTGAAGTTTTTGAACTTGGTTCTTTATAGTATTTTCTTTGCCTTTAGGAGAATAAGATTATAAAGGAGTAAACTTCAATATAAAACCGTCTAATTATAAAACTTTGCACAATAGTTAAAGAAAGACAAATGCCAAATGGCCTATAATAAAACCAAGCTATCTACCACCCCAGCTAGAGAATAAACTAGAATTACGTATCACCAGACTAGTATCTTTCATGAGAATCAATGTCTAAATTAAATAAACTCCAAAATAATAAAGTGGTAATCAACTAGTGATTCCTTGTCAAAGAAAAACAGTGAATCCTAAAGACAAGCTTGTATCTAAATCCTGCTAAAATCTAAATGTTGGAAGGAGATCCGTTTCTTCTAAGCAAGCCAGATTTGACATTTCTTCCCACCTAACATTTATCCACACACACACAAAATATACGAAATGAGAACTTAGAGAACACGATCTAAGTTTGCCAAAACAACAAGCTATGATATGCTTGAAGTCTCAATTGGAATACAAACAAATTAGTCCATCAAGAGTAAGCACTTATTCTAAACTCAACAACTATCATCAGAACAAGAAACACATGTAATGCAGCCATTATGACTCTTATTTTCCAATGCCATGACACGAGAAAACAGACATTCCTTCAAAGGCAACAAAATAAGTTGCATAAGCATACCATAAGATCAATCATGTCGCAAATTGGATTACAGTATCAAATTAATTGTGTGCCCATATATCAAAATTTACAATGTCCACAAAAAAAGGGCACCTCGGTTACCAACCCCTATGAACATCTTGGGGAGGATTGACCAAGACATATAAAGAATCATAATCGCCTCAGGACTGTTGAAACTGCTACCAAGGTTTAAGGTCGCCGACAGGGCCAGCAGTCCAATTCAAGCTCTTCTCCCCTGGTTTCAAGAATACACTCCTGTCATGTGGCAACTTCCGTGCAAGTCCATTTAGAACTTGATGGAAAGCGTCTCCTGATTGTGCAGGTTGAGGGAATAACATTGCTTGCTTCATAGAAGGGTTAGCAAGCAATCTTTGTTTCCTTAATATAACTTCTGGTGGGATCGATGTGAGTATGGTATCCAACTTAGGAACATCCTGCTCATCAACAAACACCCCGATCTCTTCCCACGGTATTGCATCGGCAAACGGTAGAACAATATCATCGGCAATAATAACAGGAATGCAACCAAATACCACAGCTTCAACCAATCTTGGGCTCCAGGGGGCCCATCCAAGTGGGCATAGACAAAACACAGCTCGTTGCATGTCCTCGTAATATGTTGTTGGATGCTCCGTTGAAATATCAAATAGTGGATTGTCCTTAAAGTTCTCCCACACCGCTGCTCTTGCACCTCTGTTAAAGTTCCAAATTACAAACAGATTGACCAGTTACGATTATTTGTTCATCCAAGTCTGTTTTGCTATAAAAAAAAATCAATGCATGCACCAAGACATGTATGCATACTTAACTTGATTTTCAATCAGAATTTTAGAACTACTCAATTTTAGATCCTGAATATTGAGTACAGTTAATCTCAATATGATTCATCAATTTCAATAATGACATGCAATTATATATTAAAATAAATCAAAATTATTCTCCATTGCCTTTTCGCCTTTCGGTTAAAATATGCATGCCAGCATTCTTATGCATACAATAAATATGATAGTAAAAAAAAAGATGGATACTCAAACACCCTCATTTGAAGTTTGGACCGGTAAAAAGACCTACCTTGCATAATAACCACCTTCAGGGTCATTTCCAACATCATAAAACAGTCCTCGGAAGTACACAAAAATTGACCTGGGAGTCTTATCAGGAATCAAGTGGGTGTGCATTTTCTGTGGTGGAGCATATGGAGGAATGGTTATTGAGCCATCTTTCAAGCACACGTGATTCCTCTGTCCAAATGTTTGAACCAAGGTAGCACGCCGCAGCAGCGAAAGAATCCCTCTTTCAATTGCCTTCTCTTCCTGAAACAAAATAATAATAAAATAAAAGTGTGTTATATGATTTATGTGCAGCATTGGAATTTTCAAAGTAGCTCTAACAGTGACATGACCAATAAATTTTGAATAACATATTCTAGACTCATACTTGGTAATGGAAACATGCCCCAAAGTCATGAGGAACCACAAAGAAATGATCGGCTCCCTCTGTTCGGTTCCAATAAGGCCAATTTGAAGAAATAAGCTGTATGGCACTTCTCATCATTCGAGGTGACTTAAAGGGTAAAGGGAGGCCATTTGGTGTCAAGTCACAGGTGGTGTATACAGGGGTATAAAACCAATCAGCTTCTTCAGGATTAAGGGTTCGGACAGCGCTAGATAAGAGAAACCGGTGCATAAAGATCTCAGCAGCGAACATATGGGTTAGGCATCTTGGGTCCTTTTGCAGAATTTTCTTATTATATTTGCTTGGAAGCTCATAAACAAAAACCTTTAACCTTCCAACCGGATCATCTTCCAATACATCACCAGCACTACCTACAATCAGTTCAACCACAACATGCTTAGAATATTTAATAAAATGAAATATCAGTTTAAAACAACTATACTCACACATATAATTTGAAGAAATGCATTAGACCCTATTGTATCTCCAGAAACAGAATTTCATAATGCAAGTCCTTCTAAAATGGTACATAAGAAAGCCTATAAACACCTAAAAATTCCAAGTGACCAAGGATGTGCACATTTGTTGTATGTACCAAACATATCGTTACGAATTCCTTAGAAATTACTAATCTATTAAAACTACCGAGCCTATAGATGCAAGATTACGAATAATACATCCTTCCATGAGGGGGTGTTAGGATACCGGCTTTGGGGAAATATCCTGTAATTGCAGAAAATTGGAGAAAGTTTATTATCTGTGTTTTACCATTCTGTTAACCATTTCAGAGAGCGTGTTAAGCTTCTAAAACAATTAAGGCGTAAAGTTGGAACATTTTAGAATCGTACTTTCAAGCTTTCCGATGTTTGGTGGGTGTGCCCAGATAATGGCAAGAGAATGAAAGCATTTGGGTATATATATGTTCAGCTTGATCGGATAAACAAAGGCAAGGAATTTATTAGGAGAGCTAAAAATACCAATCCCTGTTATAACAAAACATTTCTTGAACTGGAAGAATTGTTAATTCTGGTCCAACATCAGGAACTGTATCAAGTAGTCTATCACTTCCTTTTGTTCTTAGTGTTGCCCTCAGTGTCTACCAAAGTTCAGGCCACATACACATGAGCCGAGAGATAGAAAAGTACTTGTAGTTGTTGATAAGTCAGTCTTTCATCAACTGCCCTTCTGTTTGATACTTTGCAACACTTCTGGGTTGTTGTTGGCGGGAATCTAACAAAATGTGCGAGGAAGAAACTACTGGCAGCGGTGATAAAAAATGAGATGGCATGCTTTAATCAAAGCGGAAAATATGAGCGTTAGGATTATTGTAAGGCTAACTCTTGATGCCAAAAAAATCTGATCTGCCATTGGAGCCCAAATTTCAGTAATTGTGGGGAATACAACACTTATGTTGCTACCTATACTACAGGTTGTGTTGCAGGGGTGCCTTGCCCTCATAGCTATCTTCCTTGTTGTCATCAATGTAAAGACTGGTGCTCCCATTAATTCAGAAATGGAAATTTTTGGTTGTTTAAACTAAAACCTTGAAACTCCATTGTGGCAGCTCTCTAGGAAAGGATAAATCATTGGAAGTAGATATGAGATAGTTTTGTTTGCACATTATACTCCCTATGCACTTGGTCTTTGGTGTGTTGTATGGCTTGTAAAGCATGGCAATTTCAATTTCTCTAAGATACAAATTTTAAGGGTCCTCGTGGTCACTATCTCTGTATGCTTCCGATTCCATAATTCCAGCTGGATCAAATTTTACATTCAGGATTACTTACATAACTATCTTCAAGTATTGTGTTCAATAGTGATGCCTTCAGATAGCAACACTCGGGAAATTGTTCAACAAGAGGCACTGATCTCAGTCCCTCTAGTCATAGCTAGGAAGGATACATTTCTACTCGGAAGTCAATTTCAGTACCTCATCCGTGAAGACAACATCGTTCTTCAAGAGGCGGGTCATGTTAGGATACCTTATCTAGGCCTAAGCTCTACAAATGGGCTTAACTGGGAAGTTAGACAGAACTTCAATATAGGGGAAAGAAGGAAAGAGGAGGTCATGGAGTTCTGGCCGTTAGTAACCACTGGGGTTGGGCAGAGAAATTTCTTCTCTTCTCTCAGCAGCATTTGCTCTGATTTACAAGGGTTCATCCTTTCTGTAATATTTCCTTTTTTCAATCAATAATACAATTCCTTTTCTATCGATGTGTCCTGTGCACATTGAGGGGGAGTAGGAACAATAAATTTCAAATGCTGATTGGAAATCAAGCACGGCCCTATTTATAACCGCTAGGTTCAATTTTGCTTGCATTCTCTTTGAAGGTTCACTACCCATACAATTATACATTTTCAAAAATCTTAAATGAGTTGCTGACACTGGACCCAGGGATGGATGTAAGTTTGGCGTTGTTGCAGTGACTCGAGCGCCTGCTAATACTTGTCTTAATTCTCAACAAAAATCACTAAGCTTATGCAAAATATGATTCACTTATCCTCTTTCAAAAAACATTTATTTTGAGGTAAAGTGGATCTAATTTCACCCTGAAAGTCTTAAAGTTTAGTTAAAAACTTGGAGAAAAAAAATAGTATTTTACCAGCAAGAGCTAATATACAAAGCCTATCAATGAATATCTGAACTGCATTTAAATAGCTCTTTCAATACGACAACATTAAAAACATGCACCAGTAATACCGCAGATTTGCAGGATCTTAGTAACATAATTATGAATGTCTTATGTGAAATTTGATGTTTAAATATTAGTTGGATGAACTTTAGGATTGATTAATAATTGGCCCCGCAATCATATATGTCTAGCTCCATCCCTGGTTGGACCTAATCTAAGGAAATGTTCTACAGCGAAAACCGACAAAAAAAGTTCTACCAGAATTGTAGTTACAGTATTGAACTATAAGGCATGGCACTTGAAAATTCAGATCTTAATATTAATGCAGATTAACAGAAGAACCAATCTTTTAATCATTGAAATTATAACATGCTAAGTTAAATAATATCAGCAACAACTATGATAATCAACCTCAATCAAAAGCAGATCCTAATAAAACACATTCATAATAACCATAAATTAAAGACACAACATTGAAAACCATAACATGAAGCAATCAAATTCAAACCTACATGCCACCTAACCATAAAGAAATTGATCACAATCAAAAAAAATTCAAGACCTAAACAAAAATAATCAAATCAAACTAACCAAATCAACAAAAAGCTACCTGAAATTCTTTCAGTAGGTTGATTCCTACGAAGCTCAACAGCATCAATTGTAAAGAGAAAAGTTGCACAAAGAAGCCCAAAAAAACACAATTTCCAAATACCCATTTTTTAGTTCCTCAAGAAAAGAATAAACTTTATGATGCTACTGCAAAAGAAGTAGGAAAGTGAGTAATATAAAGAAGTCAAATATAGTCAAAGAAGAAGGTTAAGAGGTCACAAGAGAAAGTAGTTGTGAGAGATTTCTTAGGAATGGGATTTAGCAGAGAAGCAACAGAGACAGAAAAGAAAGAGTGAATTTGCAATGAAGAAAGTTGAAAAATGGAAGAGTGAGGAAGAAGATGAAGGAGGTGGTAATATAAAACTGGATTTTGCTGGTTTAGTTTAATGTTTTGTTTTTGTCAAATTTGATATCAAGTCTATTTCACTCAACCATTTTTGCACCAACTGCTGTCTGTTGGGGTTAAACTTCAACTTTTTGTTTTATTTTTTTAGATGAGTTAAAGACTCAAAGAACATTATATAGATATTTTTAGACTATTTATCATCGATATCTATTTAACTATTGGTGTTGTAAACAAATAATATTTAGTTCATTACAAACTAAAAAAAAATAACTTTTTATGATGTTCTAAACATTCTTCCAGAAAATCATTTAAAAATTAAAAATAAAATAAATAAATAAATTTAAATTTAACAAAGATAAAATACATTTTTTAGCTTGTACACAAAAATGCAATTTTTAGCAAATAAAAGTGTCTTCAAAACGTCCACAGGTCCTGGTCAAACTTACAAAATTCTGAAATTATTACGTCGGGCGCAATGATTGAGATTTGAACCCCGATATCTCTATTTATATTGTGAATTTATAATGATTTTATCGTCTCTCTCAAATAAAAAAAAATGATTTTGTCGTTTCGTCTATCGGTAATAAAGATATATCTTTAAAACATTTAAAAAATATTGACTAAAATTATTTTTGTTGACAAAAAATATTGCCTAAAATAGTATTTCCAATCACACTCATAAAATATAATACTGAGTTAGTGACAATTATATGTCGATAAAGTCCCTAAAAAAAAAAATTATAAGTCGATAAAAGTGAAATAGTTCATTCCTTCAAAAACAAGTGACATAATTCATTGTAACAAAAAATAAAGGTTAAAGAAATGAAAGGAGTGATTATTAAGAACGAATTATGACACAGAATACTGAAGTATAATGTGAAGTTCAAGTGTCATGATATAATTGCCTCCGGAGCATCGGTTAAGGAGCAATAAATTAATCGGTCCTACTTATTTTACCTCAATAAATGAGAAATAAATCAACTAATTAAAATAAGAAAAAGTTATATTTAATACTCTTGTCAAATCCTTTATACATCTACACATCACACGTGCGTCCTTTCCATTACTATTTTGCTCATATCCCTGTATCCTTCATTTCTTCACAAAATCAATTCTTACTGTGAATTTTACTCAAGGCAATTTATTTTTTCCGTGAATTTTTTTTTATCATTTTTTTTCTTTCAAACCAATTCATGGAAAAGCTAGTAACATAACAATTAAAATAATGTCCATAAAAAAAATAAAAGAAAGAGCGTACGAAAATGAAAGAAGAGTAGTACATGTAGAAAAGGGCTCCGTCTCCCGTGCGCAAGTGTGATAGGTGTCATAAAAACTTAAGCCAACTTGCAGAAAAGTGATGACAGAGATATTACATTAAGAAATTGAGAAGTTAGAAAGAGAAGGAAGATTAAATGGCTGAGTTAATTATGTATCGTGAAGAGTATTAAATACACTTTATATTTTATTTTAATTAGTTGACATATTTATGGCTTTAATTGAGGTAAAACAAGTGAGACCGATTAATTTATTACTCCTTAACCAGTGCTCCGGGGTCATGGATAGCATTACCATATAAGGTATTACGACAATTTTTTTACTTTCTCTCTTGTATAATCATGGATTTTCTTTTTTGAGAAGCCAATTATGGATTTTCGCGATTTATTAGTCTCCAAATCAATTGGTACCACACAATAAAACTTTTCTAATAAAAACCATTCAATTTTAGTTAACCAAGGTTGGTTTAGTTGTAAGAATTCGATTTAAATTCAAGGACGTTGGTTCGAATTCTGATGTGAAAATTTTGTTGGTAGATAATAGAGTTATCTACATTAGCGTTTAGTTCAAGAACCAATGGCAACCACTTGGAATCCAATAAATTCTTGAATTAGAAGCACAGATGATAAGATCTGGTCAAGTGTTATCAATACAAAATACTCTTAATCTACAGTGAGATTATCAAAATTCCAACTTCCATTATTATAAAAGTCATATGAGATTCATTAATATGAACACATGGAACCAAGTTACAAAGGTCATTGGTACCAAAGAGAAACTTCATAGTTCACCCTTGCCCATTCTAATCTTGAAAAGAACAGGCACTCCTACTAGAGCAGGGAACAAGTTGTGTAAGCATTCTATAGAGCAACCATGCTACAAATTAGATTAGTATCTAATGAATTGTGTGCCAAAATATCAAAATTTACAATGTCAACAAGAAAAATAGACACCTCATTTACCAAGCCTTATTTATATGAACATTTAGGGAGGATTGACCATGACATGTAAAATTATCCTAATCATCTAAGAAAACTATTACAACTGTTACCAAGGTTTAAGGTCACCGACAGGGCCAGCAGTCCAATTCAAGCTCCTCTCCCCTGGTTTCAAGAATACACTCCTGTCATGCGGCAACTTCCGCGCAAGTCCATTTAGAACTTGATGGAAAGCGTCTCCAGCTTGAGCAGGTTGAGGGAATAGCATTGCTTGTTTCATGGAAGGGTTAGCAAGCAATCTCTGTTTTCTCAATATAACTTCTGGTGGGATCGATGTGAGTATGGTATCCAACTTAGGAACATCTTGCTCATCGACAAACACCCCAATATCTTCCCATGGTATTGCATCGGCAAACGGCAGAACAATATCATCTGCAATAATAACAGGGATGCAACCAAATACCACAGCTTCAACCAATCTCGGGCTCCAAGGGGCCCATCCAAGTGGGCATAGACAAAACACAGCTCGTTGCATGTCCTCATAATATGTTGTTGGGTGCTCGGTAGAAATGTCAAATAGTGGATTGTCCTTAAAGTTCTCCCATACTGCTGCTCTTGCACCTCTGTAAAATTGAAAATCACAGCCAGTTTAAATAGTCAGGATTATTTGTTGATCCAAGTTTGTTTTGTTATAAAAACATCTATGCATGCACCGAAATTCATGCATGCTTTAAAATTTTAGAACGAACCAATTTTAGATCATCAATATTGAATATAATTAATCTCAACATGCTTAACCAATTTAGGTAACGACACTAAATGAAATTATATATTTACATAAATCAAAATCATTATCTGTTGCCTTTTTAGAGTAGAAGGATGAGCCGGCTTACTTATGCACAGTTAATATGATGATAAACTAAAGTATGCCTACTCAAGCCTCATTTGAAGTTTGAGCTTGTAATAAGACCTACCTTGCATAGTATCCACCTTCAGGGTCATTTCCAACATCATAAAACAGTCCTCGAAAGTATACAAAAATAGACCTGGGAGTCTTATCAGGAATTAGGTGGGAATGCATTTTCTGTGGTGGAGCATATGGAGGAACAGTAATCGAGCCCTCTTTCAAACACACATGATTTCTCTGACCAAATGTTTGAACCAAGGTAGCACGCTGTAGCAGTGGAAGAATCCCTCTTTCAATTGCCTTCTCTTCCTGAAACGAAATAGTGTATGTTACATGACTCACATGAGGCATTAATAGTTGAATCAGAGGTACTTCTTAAGATAGCACAAAAATATGGTTTGAATAATAAATTTAAAAGTTATATACTAGATCTCGTACTTGGTAGTGAAAACATGCCCCAAAGTCATGAGGAACCACAAAGAAATGATCCGCCCCCTCTGTTCGGTTCCAATAGGGCCAGTTTGAAGAAATAAGTTGTATGGCACTCCTCATCATTCGTGGTGATTTAAAGGGTAAAGGGAGGCCATTTGGTGTCAAGTCACAGGTTGTGTAGACAGGAGTATAAAACCAATCAGCCTCTTCAGGATTAAGGGTTCGGACAGCGCTAGATAAGAGAAACCGGTGCATAAAGATCTCAGCAGCAAACATATGGGTGAGGCATCTTGGGTCCTTAAGCAGAATTTTCTTATTATATTTACTTGGAAGTTCATAAACAAAAACCTTCAACCTACCAACCGGATCATCTTCCAATACATCGCCAGCGCTACCTACAATTGGTTCAACCACAACATGGTTAGTAATCTCATCACTGATAAAATGAAAATATACTGATTTTAAAATAATTACTCTCACACAGAAAATTAAAAATAGAGTATTTGACTCCACTATTTCTCGAGAAATAAAATTGCTTAATTCAACCAATTAGAAACAATACACAAGACTGGCTTATAAACAACTTAAAATTCCAGGACCCCAGGGATGTGCTTTTGTGTGTATATCAAATACGACCGAGTAATTTAATTCTTGGGTAGAGTGAGGGAAACTCTGAAAATACTTGTATTTTGATTTCACTATAAACATTGAAACTCTGAAGGCAGAAAGCCCCGGGATTCAGCAAGAATCCCTAAAAGATATGTTTTAAAATACATTGCATTTGCATCCGCACTTATGTAAGATACACGCCATCGGATATATTAGTTTACCATAATTTTCATGTTGTCATTTGAAATCAAGCGCTACCTATTAATTATCTTAAGGTCTCAATTTGCATGGATTATCTTTGAAGGTTCACCACCGCCTATGAAGTTATACATCTTCCAAACTCTTAAACTAGTTTCCAACACTTGAAGTACAGACACGATATGAGTATCCGAACATATCCAATAAGGGCATTCACCATTCCTTGAAAAATACAGGATATGATACGTTTAGGATACATAGATAAAAATAAATAAAAAATTCACATAACGTGATATATCATTGTGATTAAAAAAATCCAAACTAAGAACATGCCTCTTAAACATTAATATTATTATAAGAAATTGCAAACCACCATCTTCCAAAAATTCAACCATTTAGATAATTTTCAGACATTGGTATATGTAAAATTAAAATTGCAAGTTTGGATATTGATGATGAGTGAAGAAATAATGAAGTAATGGAATTTTGAAAATGAATGAAGAAATAATGAAGTGCCGATATAAATTGATTCAGTTGCAACTAATATACAACTGGAAGGAGAATGAAGTGGCGATGATCGGGACATAAATTGCATTTGTACAACATTCATGACATAACCGTGACATGACTGGATTAGTGAGAGTTTCAACATTCATGTACATGAGATTTGAAGAGTCATAAAAAGGAAAAGTCTGACATGTCGACGGCGTGTTGGGATTTTTTCCTTTCCTTAAAAAAGGGGTCTTTGATACTACACGGATGCGTATCGACAGCCTAACGGAGCATAATGCAGAGTATCAAGGGCAACACATGAGAAAATATGAAGTATTTGACCTCATAATTGCCGACATTGAATCTAATGAACACTAACAACAAAAAGCTCTATCAAAATTGTAGTCATACCAGTATCTAACTAGCAGGATTGAATTGGCAAATGAAGATTGGATCTCCAGAAAAAACTCCCTATGCTCAATAAAGAGGAATAACAGCCAACGGTTTGTGCCTCAAATAATAACATTTCAAGCTAAAACAAGTCAATTGATGCAAAAAATATCCTAAATTCCTTATCAACCTCAATCCAAATCAGATCCTAATCAAACAACTCACATTCATAATAATTAACAACAAATACACAACACTGTAAACACGTGAAAAAATAAAACCCACATGACAAAAATTGATCACAGTCAAAATATTCAAATTCCCCAACTCAAATCAACATAACTAATAGAGCATGGCAAACAAAAAAAAAACATAAAAACATAAAATTTAGTACAAAAAATCACCTGAAATTCTTTCAGTAGGCTGATTCCTGTGCAACTCCACAGCATCGATTGAAGAGAGAAAAGCAAGAGAAAGAAACCCTAAAAAACTGAATGTGGAAATACCCATATTTGATTGGAAGAAAAAGGTGGTGAAACTAGAAAAGAAGTAAAAGTGAGTAATATAAAGAAGTCAAATTTGGTAAACAGAAGAAGGTTAAAGTGTCGTAAGGGAAAGTAGTTGGGTTGTGAGAGATTTCTTGGAAATGGGGTTTCAAAGGAATTAGCTGGAAGGAAAGGGAAATGGGTTGTTCTGAGAAGCAACAGAGACAGACAGGTTAGAAGAGTGAGGATGGAGCGAAGTTGAAAATGGAAGAGTGTGAAAGAAGAAGAAGAAGAAGGTGAATTTTGCTTGTTTAGAGAGGTATTGTAATTGTATGAGGTTTGATAACAAGTCAATTTCACACTACCATTTACGCACCAAAGTTCAACTTCTTCGCCTCTAAGAATAAAATCATATTCAATAGATATTCACAAATTATTTTCTTGTTCTAATTATGTTTTCCTTTGGAATTTTTCTCTTCTAATTGAAATTCTACATTCTTTTTTACATAACTAATTCAGGCTTGACCCACATATATGATATTCCTCTATAACATGAATGAAAACATCCCTAAATAAACATGAACGAAAACAATATTTTAATTTCATAAAAACCATACTTAATTGTTTACTGTAGAAGATCTCACAATATAAATTGTTTTAGTTCTCTAAATTTATTGGATCGACCCTAAACCAATGTTAGAAAAATTCGACCGGTCATGAAGCCTCATTAAATTGGCGGAGACACCGATTTTTTTATTTTTTTTTTAACAAGCTAAAATGAAATATTATAGATACCAAAGGTGTTTCATCTCGCACAAGGCGTGCAAAAGAGGAACACCCAAACAATTACAATGTCAAGTCAACCGTGGTAAAAAAGAACACCACGATGAAACAAAAAGTGAAATAATAGCGAAAGGATGCCGCCACCAGTCATGGTGACTAATAGCGAAAGTGGGCATATTAGATTTCAGCCAAAGGGAAGAGAGCCTTTTGACTTTGTCTGCTATGCTATGCGAGTCCATAATCTTTTGTTGAAAAACTCTACTATTCCACTCTTTTCAAATGACCCAGACACAAGCTAACCACATTAATTGAAAAAATTAGCAACATAGATCAATATCGCACACTATTTGGATATGAGAGACTTCCTTTTTCTTATTTTTTATACAGGAAGATATCTTTATTTTTTTGGTTACAGAGGCTAAAAAGAAGAGAAACAAAAGGAAAAAACAAAAACAGAAAGGGCACTAAAGCCTCAAAAAGAAAGCTCCAGAGGCATCATGACAGGTAAAAGCAATGTTTGACGAAGCACCAAGCTTAGCTATGAAATTCGTATATTGGTTATGAGAGACTTAAAAATATTTAATCTAATAAGAAATATCATTTGAACCAAAAAAAAATTTATATGAGACGAGTGTTTTTTTTCACGCAACATATATGACACGAATACCTCTAAAAAATATTTACGAGACGTGTGTTTTATGAGAAAGATTAGTTTAAAAAAAAGTAACCAAATTTTTAAAGTTAAAAACGACATTATATGAGACGAGTTGAGTAACTCATGTGCTCCACACAAATTAAATGTCCAAAATCTGGTGCAGTTAGTTCCATCCAAAACTTTCTGTGAAGACATTGATGACCACAATGACCAAATAAAATTTAATAGTATTCGGTTTCTTTAACCACCGGATGAAGACCAGTCGCTAATTGTGATTATTGACTATCTAATCAAGGCCACAAATTTTGTCAACTAATTTTTTTCTGTTTCTTTTTGAAGTGTTTGTTTCTTAAAAAAAATTACTATTTCTTTTTAGACTAAGACTCATTTTAGTCTATCATAAATTTTATCCGGTACGTAAAAAATAATATCAATTATCAAATTAATAGCTCACGTTTTTGTACAGTGAACAAATTAATTCATCAAGCTAAAGAATTAATTTATCACATGTATGAAAGTACGATGCACTGATTTGATATTATTTTTTGTCAATGATAAATTGATTCGCAAGAAAACTATGAAGGACTAAAATGAGTTTTTGTTCTTCCTTTTATCTGTCGTTTTCAAAATTTAAAGTTAAACTCAATTTGCCTCATTATAAATGTCACAATTGAGTTGTGCATAATTCTTGAGAAAATGATTATAGTTGTGTAGATTTTATTGATAAAATAAATTTCATTTAATACACTTTTTTTTTTCAAATTAATAAACTGGTAGTTTTTAAGTCTCGTATAATATTTATACAGAGGCAAATAAAATTGTTTTGAACAATTTAACATTGAGGAGCTAGGTCCAAAAGTGATTATGACACCAAACAAGACTACTTCCAACTCATATTTTCTTCTTTATGTTTTTGAGTTCAAGCTTAATTTTATAGATAAATATTTCATCAATATTATAAATTAAGTAATCTATCAATTTTGTCGTAAAACAGGACTGAATAATACACTCATAAACCTTAGTTTTGAGAACGGTGAATTTAGACTTAACATTAAACATTCGTATAAACACTTTTTAACTGAGTTTTGAGAACGGTGAATTTAGACTTAACATTAAACATTCATATAAACAATTTTTAACTGAGTTTGATAAAAATAAAATAATGATACAGATATTTTACCACTTAAAAAAACTAATTTGTAATAAAAAAATTAAAGTACTAACTTATATTCATCTAGGATTGATTTTATTTGTATTTGTGGTGGTAGTTAGTGTTATGGAGCGGTGCTATTTGTATCATGAGTAGGGTTGTTTTCAAATTCATTTGTAACATGTACTTGGTCTTTTTTTTATCCTTAACACCCTTTGTAGTTTGTACCGTGATAGATGACATCATATTAATATTAGGGTTATTTTTTTTTTTATATCACAACTTCTTCGGTATCTAAGAAAAATAATTGGAAATATTTATTTCTTATTATTTTCTGTTTGAAACCGATAAAGAAAAATCTGTCAAAAAGAAGTACTTTGTATGGTTGTATTTGGCTGACATGGCGCATATATGTCTATACCCCCAAACCCTATGGTCAATCCCAAAACAAGCATAGAGTTCATTTTTACCATTTGTCGTTAACTACAGAGTTGGCTCTGAAAATGAAAGATAGTATGAAATTAGGTAGTTCAGCACACATTACATCGGTACAAGCATTTGATTTGAAACATAATCATCTTTGTATATATATGTACGATCGAGCTGGAATACACGGTAGTACTAGAAAGGAAGCTTCACTTTGATCAAGAGGATAAAGACAAAGAAAAGGGTCAATTGAAAATGGAAGCAGTGAAGGGTTGTCACAAGGAATCAGAAGCAAAAACACAAGTTGTTGCAAATGATGTTGTCACAGAGACTGAACTAACCAAAATCCGTCTTGTGAGAGCCTTTGTTGAAACACAAGATCCATCTTCTAAGGTACTCCTCATTTCTTATCATACATAACCAACGTCTATAATATTACAAATAAATGCTTCATATGGTTTGGTATCCTCACATGAATATTCACATGTTTCATTCTTCATAATAAAGTAAATATAAAATTAATCTTGACAAATATCATGAAACCTAGTCGTTTTTGATAGATAGATTAAATGACAATAGTCATTTAAAACTCGTACACATAAGTGTATGAGTTGGAGTTCAAACCCGAGTCGTGGTGTTCAAATGTTAGTTTGATTGTTTTTAAGGAAGTCTGATTATTCTTTTAAAAAAATTAATTTTACCTATATTCATTTTAAAAAAATAAATAAATAAATTGATATATATTTTATATGTGTGTAAGGTCCAACTCAACTAATTAACAAAGCTAATACTTTTGATTGCTGAGATGAACAACACCTTCATTCGAGTTTGACTCGGGACCTTGCTATAGTGTGAGTTTTAAATGGTATTTGTCATTTTAATTAGGAGTTATATGCGGTTTTGTAATTTTTTGGGAAACCGATTTATATGTTTGCTCTTTTTAAATTTTTTTCCGATATATTTTCTCTATCTAAATATCTTTTTTTTGAGGAGCTCTATCTAAATATCTAACAAGTGAAGTATGTACGTACGGTAAACGAATGAAAAAGTACGGACTCAAATTATATAAAATACCACAAGGGAATGAAAAATGAAAATGCAGGGAAGTTTATTTTTACTTTATTTTTTTAATGAAATTGAATAAATAACAAAGTTAATGCTAGAAAGTTTTTGTTAAAGAGTATGGGCTAGCCTTATCTTAGTCAATTAATATTTTCTTATACTCTTATTTCAACAGTTGAATATTAAGTCCCCTAAAAAAAGTTGAATATTAAGTGGTGGAATATGGAATTCCTCTTGATAGTTTACCACAAATAGTCAACTCATAGTCGTGTTTTTCAATCATTTAGAACGAATTCATCTTTTACTAATTAAACAAAACCTGATAGTATGTATAATTTATTGGTATGTGTAGAACAAGAAAAAACGAGGTAATATAAAAATTAAAAAAACAATTTTTTTGAAAAAAAACAAAATTTACTAAATTGATAAATATAAGAAAGAAGAGTGCGGAAATTGTCTTTTTTCTTATTCATTTAGAGTAATACCGAACCTATGATATTGTTGTGAATCATGGAATTATAGGACAAAGATCATAGATGTAAACAAGACAGAGAACATATATGTATTGATGAGTATAAATTGATAAAAGATGAATTGAGATAGAATGGAGTGACATATTTATATTATATAGTCCTCTAACCATAACCACCTAACTATAGTGGTTATCTAACTATAACTACCTAATCTACACTTAACTAATTTTAACTACCATAACAAACTTCACAAACTATTTTAACAATATTGATGGCATTTATAATTTTTATTATTATTTATAAAAGAAACTTATTTTTGAATTCATGATTGATAAGTCATAAGCGGTGTCCTACCAAGGACTACAACATCATATGAAGCTGATAACCGAGGGGTAGCATTTTGGTGACATTGGGGTGCCAATGTCATGTGACATCGGCCAACTACAATGTCATAAGTGAGCAAAATGACAAAAAAACCATGATTTTCTTCTCTTTCACTAATAAACAAACATTTTTTTTTATTCTTTTGCACATTTGTGAAGTTGGTCAATGTCACATGACATTGACACCCGAATATCACCAAAGTGCTACCCTAAGTGAGACCATGCCATAATGGGAATTAATTGCTGAGAATATACATTTGCTGAAATTTAATATTATTCTAAAGAAAACAAATTATATTAGTGATTTTTTTTCTTACGGAAATTTATACCTAGTGATATTAAACTCTTATAACAATAAAAATTGGTTTTAAATATCAAGAATTTTGTTTGTCCAAGCCGGACTAAAATTAGGAAAAGTAACCACGTGTGTTGGCACAAGGGAACAAAATCACAAGTGGATAAGTCTCATAGCCTGGCAGACTAACTTTAATTCATTTGGCAATTGATTTTGGTAATTAAAAGCTATAGAATACTGATTTGGTGTGGCCAACAGGCTAAGTAAGTAGAAGTTATGCTTAAATTTGTTGTCATTAGTAAATAGATAGAGAAAATTAATTTTACTCTTGGTTGCAGGAAGAAGATGATTTGATGATTAGAAGATTCTTACGAGCTCGTGATTTAGATGTGGAAAAGGCTTCAGCAATGTTCCTCAAGTACTTGAAATGGAGACATTCATTTGTTCCAAATGGTTCCATATCTCTATCACAGGTTCATAGTCAAATTGC
>Ga0315915_1003771_pt1 | contig 19192 bp, 6 predicted proteins | sample MpolbnodulesMG_FD_207738 | JGI IMG/M metagenome (GOLD analysis project Ga0315915, IMG submission 207738) | Medicago polymorpha root nodule microbial communities from Los Angeles, California, United States - branched nodules | ecosystem: Host-associated > Plants > Roots > Nodule | place: USA...
TCGGATGCGAGGTTGAGGTGGTGCTCAAATATGGTCGAAGTAATGTTCGACGATATACAGAGTAGTGGTTGATGGTAGTCGATGATAGTAACAGTGGTGGTTGTTGTTGTAGCTGACCAACCGACAATGCAACTGATGGGGTAATGGTCACAGTAGTAGTCACTAGTTAAAGGTGGCTTTATTGGTGGACAAAGTAGTGATTTGTGATGATCGTTGTGGTGGTTCAAGTGGTGATTGACGGATAGATGGTCACAACAGTCATAGTTAAGATTAGTAGTGGTCGGAATGGTGTTCGACGATGGTCAACGACAGTACTAGTGGTGGCGGTGGTGGTGGTCGACGACGGTTAAAGTAGTGGCCGATTTTGGTTGGAGGTGACTAGAGTGGTTTTCGACGATTATCAAAGTTGTGGTTATAATTGTCGTCAAAGTGACAATCAACGAACAAGTAGTCGCAACTCAGAACAGTCGGATGCGAGGTTGAGGTGGTGCTCAAATATGGTCGAAGTAATGTTCGACGATATACAGAGTAGTGGTTGATGGTAGTCGATGATAGTAACAGTGGTGGTTGTTGTTGTAGCTGACCAACCGATGGTCGAAATGATTGGAGGTGGCGTTAGAGTGGTAGTTATTGGTGGTGAAAGTGGTGGTTGTGTCATAGTGACTGACTAACATGTGTAAATGTCAAAGGGCGCTCCTTAAATTTTTTAACAAGTGTCTAGAAATTCATCTCTTAAAAAGGATTAATGGATGTTTGAGATTCGAACTTCAACCCCTATATGTCACAACAAATTGTTCTTGTCAATTCAGTTAAGCTCACAACAACGTTATATTTGATTCCTTACTAAGTATTTGATCAGATGTTTGAATCTTAGCCGCGTTAAGGTTAGGGGACTTGTCAAAGCATTTACTATTTTTAAATTGTCAAAAACATTCTTTTATCGAAAAAATAAATTGTTGCCGCGGCATTAATTTTTGGAGGCGGTGATTTTGTTTTGAGCAAATAGTCACTTTAGTCCCTGACTCTGCACCTCGCTGTCACATAGGTCTTTGACTCATAATTAAATACAAAGAAGTCCTTGACTCTGCACTTCCGTTCTCACTTTAGTCCCTGACGTTAAATAATTCTGTTAAGTGTGTCAAATGGATTAAAGTGAAAGTAGAAAATGGTCACTTTAGCCCCTGAACCAAAAATCAATATCCCCAATTTGAATCTCAAATCCTTAAATGTCATCCCTAAATCCCTAAAAAAAAATATACCCTAGTATGTGACTTTTTTCTCTTGTCAAAAAAAAAAATGTGACTTTTTTCTAAACATCGTAGACTTTTTAATGCTTAACAGTAAAACTTTGTCCACAACATTAAACAACAAATTGAGTAACAAAAAAAAATTACGTTGATATTATTAATCTCTATTTTTTTAATTTTAAATAAAAAAACGCTATATTTTAAAAAAAAATGTTATATTAATATTGTCAATAAGATAATAAATTATGGATTTGAGATTTTCAATTCAAGGGATTTAGGGATGATATTTAAGGATTTGAGATTTAGGGATTTAGAGATTGAAGTTGAGGATATTGATTTTTGGTTCAGGGACTAAAGTGACAATTTTCTACTTTCACTTTAGTCCTTGTGACACATTTAACAGAATTATTTAACGTCAGGGACTGAAATGATAACGGAAGTGCAGAGTCAGGGACTTCTTTGTATTTAATCCGGAGTCAGAGACCTATGTGACAGCGAGGTGTAAAGTCAAGAACTAAAGTGACTATTTGCTCTTTAAGATTCTAAACAACCATATCATTTTGGCATTTCAGTTTATCAGAACTTTAAATGTCTCACACTTTAGACATTTTCTTTTTCTTTCCAAATTTTATAGTAGTTTCTATTATAGATTCCTGATACCATATTTTGAATCACGTGATATATGCCAAAACATGTCATTATATATCAGACCAAACAAAATGACTATTCAATTATCACACATTCACACTAACATCTTGACAGGTTGAAGAATTAATTAACAGATTCGATGACCCCCAAATATGTGAAGCCTGGTAAAAGTTTTGCTAATGGTAATACCATTGAGCATAACTCAATTGAGTCTCTTCAGACTGTGCCACAGCTACCACTAGAGCAATTCTGTTTTCAAGGTGAAGAATATCATACCAAAACCATCATTAATGCCACTATGAAATATTAATTAGCCATCTTAATTAATTAGTTTCTCTATCTTAAGTTTGTGTGTACTAGTATGTACAGTATAAACTAGATGTGAACTTTTGTAATATGGTTATAAACTTATAATGTTATATATCCATGAATTTTTATAGATGTGTACTAGTATCTTGTATATTGCACTAAACAAAATACCCTAATGTACTCGTGAGCTTAGCTCAGTTGATATGAACAATGCATAATCTATACAAGGTATGAGGTTCAAACCCCAACCGCCACAAAAAAAAAAAAAAAATACCCTATTTTTATTTATCCATGAATCGTTGTTTATCTAATCAGAAACTATATTCTCCAATTTTTTTAGTATAATAAATTATATTTCACTAACTGATCTACCCTTTATCTTGAGTGATTATAGACATTATTATATACAGTATATTAAATCATGAAACCCAACTTTGTATTTACAAATGTCTATTATTTGCATAATAAGATAACTAATTGAGTTGGAAGCTTAAATAGACAAACCCCTTTGTTCCAAGCAACAATCTTGCAAATCCTTCTTTGTGTCAATATTATTCCAATAAAAGAATGTTGGTTATGTTATGTTACAACATAAGAATCTTATCCAAGTAATAGGATTCAAGAAGAAGCAATGAAAGCAATACAATTTAAAATTGCATATAACACCCAATTGCATAAATTATATTGTGCATTATATAAAATATCTTATACAAATACTTAGGCAATTATCACGCTGATGAGAAAATACACAATTTGTAAACTGACATTAAAATAAAGTAATACCTCAAGAAAAAATCTTAAAACAAAAAACATCTTAGATTTGAAAGTTCAAACTCAACAGTTTCGAAATACTAGTTAACAAGACATTTTTGACACGACAAGAGTTCCCTCTCTCAATACGTCGGCAAGTTATTTCTCACAATTATTGCATTCTTGGTAACATCGTAAGTTATCTCTCTCAATGATGGCCTTGATGGTACCATTGAGAGAACCTCGTAAATATTCACATTCACTCTATAGCAACCCCACACATTGATCTCTCTTAGTTGTGTGCAGTTTTCTATCACATGTTTTACTCCGTTCTCTGCACATGATGACAATAACACAGTATCAGTTGCAAAAGCACACCGCAGCTCTTGGAGATCACAATGAGTGTTTTATCATCAACAGATGTCCTTGACAAGTTCAACACCTCCAATTTAGAAATTTCAAAGTTCATTTCACACAGCGTCAGTCTTGGACAGCCGGTCAAGTTCAAACTTGTAATGTTACAACATGTCCTTAAAAGATGAACAATACCTTCTTCAGATGTGTCACGTCAATCTTTCAAATCAAGCCGCTGCAAATTGGGGAAAGAATAGGCGATTAGGAGCAGGTCACTGCCATCAAGAGAAGCACATGTTGGAACAAATGAGAGTGGTTAAAGTTATAATCTTATTCCGGCTAAAGGTTTGCATCCCATTTGCTGGAAAGGTGCGGGTTTGGAGGGAGACATCAAGTGATGTGAGGTTCAACGTGAAATGAGAGATTTGGATGAGAAGCTCGTTGAGGTCATTGACGCAGCAAGTGAGTTTGAGAGAGGTGAGATTGTTGAATATCTATGTAATAGACGAGGGAGGAAAGGATTTGCTTGTGTGCGGATAGTGAGAGATAATCGGACACGGTTGGTGACGGAGAGAAACTGTTTTGAGACGGTAGAGAGAGACTTCAAGTAGCTGCGGGCGATGCAGTTGAAGGTACGTTCCCAGCACTTGTCGGGTAAGTAAAAATCAAGATGTGTTGCCGTTGCTGTTGCAAGCCCCCTTGTTTGAATAGAAGAAGAAACCATTTGTGAGTTTCTTCTCTTCCTCTTCATATCGAGATAGTTTCTTTGATTTGCTGCAGATTTGAGGGGTTTTAGGTTAAGAATTGAGTCAGAATGATATTGTACAAACTAAACAACGAAATTTGAGGAACTTCATTGCAACCGCTTCTGTTTCTGCTCCTTTTTTTTTTTTGAAAGTAGAATGGTTATAAATTAAAGGCTTAAAAGGTATGTTTAGTCCTTGCAAATAGGCGCTATTTAAAATTTCGTCCCTGTAATCGCTAATCCTGGCGATTTACCCTTGCAAAGTTTAATCATTTAAAATTTCGTCCCTTAACCCACTGAATGACTACCACGTAAGTGGGTTAAGGGACGAAAATTGATGACGTGGCAGTCATTGAGTGGGTTAAGGGACGAAATTTTAAATGATTAAACTTTGCAAGGGTAAATCGCCAGGATTAGCGATTACAGAGACGAAATTTTAAATGGCGCCTATTTGCAAGGACTAAACATACCTTTAAGCCTAAATTAAATAAAAAAGCACAACACACGATTTTTTTTTTGGTAGTGGCGGGGTTTGAACCCGGACCTTGCATATATTATGCATTGTCCTTACCAACTGAGCTAAGCTCACGAGAACTCAACACACGATTAATTATATAGGTTTAATGTAAAAAGAGTTATGTATATAATTTTAAAAAAGGTTAAATTCATGTAATATATGTAATTTTTTTTTCTTAACTCAAAATATGGTCTATTTTAAGTCTGGTTCATGATAGTAAGTAAGTATTTATACACTAATTCATGACAGTATAAAAATGGGATAAACTATTAGTCTGTATAAAGTTGTCATGAGTGATTGGGACAGAGATGCAAGGTTTTTAACAAATTTAGTTTTTTTTTTTGAATTGTTTTAACAAATTTAGTTGTATAGATCAAATCATTACTTTTAGATTATATTGAGTAGCCAATGCTTGGTTTCTGATCGAAAATGAGTTCTAAGTTGTATTACACACACGTTGGCTTAGAGCAAGACCGAAACTTTCCAAAATAAATCAAAGTACTAGCTCATCCATAGTTGCATCTCCACATGTTATGCAATATTGTTGAACCTTAGAGAACATGAAAACTACAATTCATCTGGTAGATTTTTTCCTAAAACTAACAATATTTGCCCTAAAACATTTTCTTCTAAAATTAAACTATCTTCAAATTGAGAACTATCATGAAAAGAAGTCAAGCAGAACCTCTTGTCCATACTAGGCTTGAACTATATATTCCCAATGAAACTGATATTGGTACCTAGGTTAATACAGTATATTAAGTCGCACATCATGATTAAATCTCTATTGGTTGATAAGATACATAACTGAGTTGGAACTATTGGTTGTACATACAAATAGAAAATAGAGACGTGAAGTTTTTGCAACATGACACCCTTTACATGGATCTTGTAAGAGTACTCAAGGTAAAGCAATGAAAAGTAATGCAATTTAAATTTGCATATTACACCCAACAAATTATATTGTGCATTATATAAAATATCTTACACAAATACTTATACTTATCACGCATACACTAATCAGAAAATACACATTTGTAAATTGACATTAAAAAAATGTAAGTTCTCATAAAAAATCTTAAGCAAAAAACATCTTAAATTTCAAAATTCAAACTTCAACGGAGCAGTTTCAAAATATTAGTAAACTAGGCATTTGTGACTCAACAAGAGTTCCCTTTGTCAGCCACTAAATAATAACTAAGTCGTCGACCATTTATCTCTCTCAATGATGGCCTTGATGGTACCATTGAGAGAAGGACGTGAATATTCACTCCACGGGAACACCACAAATATGTCAGTTGTTTGCAGTTCTCTACCACATGTCTCACTCCCTTCTCAGTGACATAATGACAATATGACAGTCCTAGTTGCAAAAGCCCAAGGCAATTCTTTGAGACCATATGGAGTGTTTCATCATCAACCAATGTATTTGCCAAGTTCAAATACTTCAATTTAGGAACTTCAAAGTTCATCCCACCCAGCAGCTGACTCACTCCAAAACAGCCGGTTAAGTTCAAATGTGTAATGTTGCAACATGTCCTTAAAACATGAACAATACCTTTGTCAAATATTTGATGGACACCTCCCAAATCAAGCACCTGTAAATTGGGGAAACAATAGGCGATGAGGAACAGGACACTGCTATGGAGACAAGAAGTGGTGGAAAAAACGAGGGAGGTTAAAGTTGTAATCTTTCGGGAGAAGCCTCGCAACCAATTTGCGTGCAACCCATTTGCAGGAAAGGTGTGTTTGAGGGAGAGAACGACTGACGTGAGGTTCAATGGGAAATGAGAGATTTGGCGGAGTAAAATGTCGAGGTCAGTGACAGGGCATGTGAGCTTGAGGGAGGTGAGGTTGGTGAACCTACGATAGAGGCGAGGGAGGAAAGGACGTGTTTGATCGATGATCTTGAGAGAAAATAGGAGATGGTTGGTGATGGAGAGAAACTGTTTGGAGACGACAGAGAGGGACTTCAAGTTGCGGCGGTTGTTGTAGTCGTCGTATTTGTTGCTGATGACGGATTTGAAGACAGATTCCCAACAATCGTTGGGTAAGTAAAAAACTATTTCTGCCAGTCTCCTCTTTGTTTTGCTTCTTGTTTGAATGGAAGAAGAAGCAACGATTTGTTGTTGTGAACAAGAAGATTTGAGAGAGTTTCTTCTCTTCCTCTTCATATTCAAGACGTGAGTGTTAGGTATTGGAATTCCGGTGAAGATTTGAGAGAGGTTTTTTTTTGTTTGGTTGGTGCAAATAGGTTATTAGAAGTGACTATGAGAATGTATACTATGAGAATGACTATCTTAGTATCTTATATGAGAATGACATCAACCATTAAATCAAAAATAGATGGTTGAGATTAAAAAGTCTCATAAACTCACTTCCCTTTCCATCTTTTTTTTTCCACAATAAGAATTTCTGCTACCATCTCTCTTCCAACCCCACCGTTACGGTTCAATCTCCGAGGAAGATTGATTCCTCTTCTCCGCCCTAGAGCGAATCAAATTCTTCTTACTCTCTTATCTCCTTTGATTTATTCATTATAACATTTCTTCAGTTCTTCGTGCGTCGATTGTCGATCCAAGTTTCAATACAAATTAAGGCAAAACCTAATTTACAATTAAAAATCAATAAATGACAATTTTGACTTTTGTACGGAATGATGAGAATGAATAAGAGCCATCAAGTTAAAAAGAAAAGGTTGAGATTAAAACATTCATAAAGTGAGTCATGTGTTATTGATATCATTATATAATTGTATTGTATCATTAGTACTCCTTTTTTTTGAACATTTCCAAGATAGAATTCCGAATTCCTCATGGATCAAGCTTCTTAGAACATTTGCTAAAAAAAAAAAGTTTTTTAGAACGTATCTTGTTTATAAAAAAAAATAGAATAGAAAAATGGGTATCAAGCTTCTTCTTCATGGTATCAATTTAAAACAGAAATTTCAAATCAAAGAAAGCGATGAATGTGTGTTTGTATGGTGTGATAAGATCCGAATCCCGAAGAAAATAGTGAAGTATGTTGGAACATTTTATTATTTAATTATATATTTCGATATCGTTATGTGGACAAATATGTAATAATAATTATATTAGCTATATATTTATTAATTGTGAGCCTTAATTGATTAATGATCAAATTAAGTAATAAGGCTATTAGATTTCTAATTGGATAATTAATTAAATATTTAATTACTTGAAATGAACTCAATGAGTGGATGTCTGGATGACCCATTAACGGAATAATTGAAAACACTAATGACAATCACACTATAACAGGTTATGGTCCTCAATACACCGTACACGGCAAACTTGGGGCATAAAGGTACCGGTTGAGGAAGAACCAAATCAGCCGACTACCATCAAAGCTTGATCTAAGTATTCCTAATACCTTTAGTTATTAATATCCTTGATAAATAAAATATGTGGTAGATCCGATCATAATCATGTTTAATGTTTTGTTTGCTTCCGCTATTGATTCATAATGATTGAACATGTTTTATATAGAAATGGAAATTGAGAATTTTTCAATGGAGAGAGATGAAGCAATAAAAATTGAAACCAACGGAGTGGAACAAAGATTTCATTATATTGTTTTGATATTTTATGATGGAATGGACTAATTTCTCACTCCATTTTTTGGAAAGTGGACAGAATAGAACGAATTATAAGTTCTTTATTTCAATTTTACCCTTTAATTCATAACTATCAATTTGTTGAATTGTCAACTCAATTCAAACATAGATATCGACATTAACGTTTCAGTGTTGTGTTCATGTTCATGTTTATGCTTCATAGATTGTGTCAAAAAAAATGTTTTAAGTAAAATAATTACAAAATTAGACATTAGTGAATCAACATAAAGGAACCCTTATTTGGATCTAACCTAACATGATAGAAAATAAAAAATAGTAAGATTTGTGACCTCGTATTGACAAACCCCTTTGTTCCAATCAACAATCTTGCAAATCCTTCGAGTGTGTCAATATTGTCCCAATAAAAAAATGTCGGTTATGTGTTATGACATACGAATCTTATAATTAATATGATTCAAGGTAAAGCAATGAAAAGCAATACAAATTGAAATTGCATATTCTCTCTAAAAAAAATTGACATTGCATATAACACAAAACATCTGTAAATAGACGATAACCTTCATCTCACAGAAAAATTAAAAAATGTTTGGGGGAATGTGACCCATGTTTGTTCCACCTTCTAGCTTCGTCCTTAAATATTTGTTATATATAAAAGTTATTAAATCTTTTTAGCACATTTTCGAAGTCAATAAAATTGTTACGGATTTTGGGATAAACTTGTTATCAGAAGGTTAACATAGCACAAATGAAGCAATTTTTTCAGACATTACTGGTTTAGGGTATGGAGGATCAACAACTGTAATGTGTATTTATACAATGACGTTGTCTTGGACACCAAATATGTCTAACTTGAGCTTCAATTATCTCTAACAAATATACAATATGGGCATCAAGTATATCTAACTTGGGTCTCAACATTCGACAATCTCTCGTTTCCAATGCATGGGCGTATTAGAATATAAAATATTCATTGTAGAAATTATTAGCATATTGTATATTAGTTAGAGATAATTGAGACCCAAGTTAGAGATACTTGCTGCCCAAGTATATTGTATATTAGTTAGAGATAATTGAGGTCTAAGTAAGACATACTTGGTACCCAAGATATTTGATGCCCAAGACGACATCATTGTATAAATACGCATTACAATGTAATGAAACAGTTAGAGAAAACAATTTTGTCAAGAATCTTATCCAAGTAATAGAATACAAGGTAAAGCAAGTAAATGCAATACACATTGAAATTGCATATAACACCCAGCTGCATAAATTATATTGTGCATTATACAAAATATCTTACACAAATACTTAGGCAATTATCACACATACACTAATAAAAAAATACACGTTTGTGAAATGACTCCAGTAATTTATTACTAACACTACCTTTTAGTTTTTTTCCTTCGAAAACGGTAAAAGTTTAGGTCATCTGGAACTCAGGGCTCATCAATGTCAGGGTAGATATCAAATATCAAAGAACAATAATGTACATGATTTGATAATAAAAGTAGTTTGATTTTGTCAGTAGAGTCGGACAGAAGTAGAACGAAGCAATCACTACGGTAATTCATGGCGCAGGGTACCTGCAAAGTGAGGGCATTCTTTTCACTAATCAAAAGCACGTGTTACTGTTTATTCAAGCAAAAAAAAGGGGAAAACAAAAAGGATCGCTCGCAAATTTTATTTTTTACTAGAAAAAATATAAATTAAGGAACCCTTTTCTCGTCATCAATTTTCCCGGGCGAGAAGAAAGAACAAAATCACAAAAACTAAAACCCCAAAAATAAGAAATTGAGTAAAATAAAACACTTACACTTACAGAGGATGGCATATATTGAACACAGACATAAACATGAGTTGGGATTCTAAGCAACCATTGTACTGAAGTGCACGCTTACTTCCAAATATGTTATGCAATATTAGTTGAACCTGAGAGAACACGAAAACTACAATTCTTATAGATTTTATTTCCTGAAACTAACAATATGTGTTCTAATATATTTCCTGCTAAAATTAAACTATCTTCAAATTGATAAATATCATGAAAAGAACTCAAGCAGAACCTCTTGGCCGTACTAGGCTTGAACTATTCCAGGGAAACCATGATTAAATCTCTAAAACATGAAACATGAATACCAACTTTGTATTTACAAATGTACGTACAAATAGAAAATAGAGACATGAAGTTTTTGCAGCATGACACCCTTTACTTGGATCTAACCTAACAAGAAAGAAAAAGAAAAATAGTAAAAGATTTGTAACCTTATATTGAAAACCCCTTTGTTCCAAGCAACAATCTTGCAAATCCTTGACAATGTCAATATTGACCCAATATAAAAAAATGTCGGTTACGTTATGACATAAGAATCTTATCCAAGTAATAGAATACAAGGTAAAGCAATACACGTTGAAATTGTATATAACACCCAACTGCATAATTATATTGTGCATTATGCAAAATATCTTACACAAATACTTAGGCAAAAAATACACATTTGTAAACTGACACTGAGAAAAAGTAATTTCTAAAGAAAAAAATTTTAAAACAAAAAACGTCTTCAATTTCAAAATCCAAACTTCAACGGAGCAGTTTCAAAATACTAGTAAACAAGGCATTTGTGACTCCATAAGAGTTCCCTCACTCAGTCCCTATCCCTAAAACAATAAACACGTCGTCGACCAATTTTCTCTCTCAATGATGGCCTTGATGGTACCATTGAGAAAACGACGTTATCATCCACTTTACGGCAACCAAGATAACTGATCACTCTTAGTTGTGTGCAGTTTTCTACCATATGTTTCACTCCCTTGTGTGTGACAACGAAACAATATTCCAATAATAGCTGCAAAAGCCCACTACAATTCTTTGAGATAACATAGAGTGTTTCATCATCAACGAATGTTTCAAAGTTCATCGCATGTCGCAGCAAATTCACTCCTAAACATTTGGATAAGTTTAAATGTATAATGTTACAACATCTCCTTAAAAGATGAGCCATACCTTCTTCAGATATGCAACAAGAATTGTTCAAATCAAGCAGCTGCAAATTGGGGAAACAATAGGAGATGAAGACCAGTTCACTTCTATCGAGATAATAAAATTTGGAACAAATGAGAGAGGTTAAAGTTGTAATCTTCTTTGGGAAGAAGTTTTTCAACCCATCTGCGATAATGGTGCCGCGTCGGAGGGAGAAAACGTCGTTGCGAGTGAAAGTAAAGTTGAGTGAGGTAAGGTTGGTGAATCTATGTAATAAGCGAAGGAGGAAGGGGTGTGCTTGTGTGCAGATAGTGAGAGATAATTTGAGACAGTTGGTGATGGAGAGAAACTGTTTTGAGACGACAGAAAGTTGCAGGAAGTGGTGTAGTCGTCGCCGTCGCTGATGAGGAATTTGAAGGCACGTTCCCAGCACTCGTCAGGTAAGTAAAAATCAAATTGTGTTGCTGTTGTTGTAACAAGCTTCCTTGTTTGAATGGAAGAATCAACGATTTGTGAGTTTCCTCTCTTCTCTTCATATTGCGAGACTTTATTCGATTTGCGGCAAATTTGAGGGATTTGCGGCAAAATTCTTGTTTCTGTATGTCAAATTAATGCCCAAATGTCAAGCATTTATAGTGCATTATATGACCCTTCACATGAGAGAAAACACCCATTTGACTTGAATCAATGTTATGGCTCATTAAGCACCCATTTGCTAAAGGTTATAATCATATACACTTGAGTCAATGTTAAGGTTCATTAAGCATCCTTTGCCAAAGGTTCTAATGTATATGAATGATTCCCGTGAAGAGTTAACTCTTGATGAAGAGTTACAACTTTTAGTTCTAAAGTGATTACATTATTTTGGAAATTACCGACAGCAATTACTTGGCCTGTTCCTACAACTACTAGCTGCTACAAAATGGGATTTCCATACTATTCCAAAGGATTATATTGACTTGTTTCTTTTTTTCTCTTTATGCATTTCCTTTTTCTCCAGACAAAAAAAATAAATCTATTTCCTTTTTCTAGTGAATCATGCCAACTAAACCTGCGCTACTTGTTACTTATTCTAAATATTCCCTAAAGCTCATCATTAATTGATGCCATGTTTTCTTCTTACCCACTTTCAAACCAACGAGTGTAAACAAAGATGAATACCTAAAAACTGACACACTAGAAATGCCTCAAAGCAAAACTATAAGGAAATTTCACCAACAACTTGACCAAAATTTTAGATAAAATGAACAGTATAACTAGAGTACCATACCTTCATCATCAACTTGATGATTGTCACATGTATCACTGTCATTTGGTCCTAGGAGCTTAATAATTGGGGTCACTTATAGTTTTGATGTTTGTTATTCATGGTATCAAGGTACCTAAATGAAAACAGTTTTTATATTTTGTAAAATACCAAATCATAGTTGAGTTCTGGTTAAAGAAGATGAACTATTAAAATTCACAACTCTGTTGCTACATCTTATACAACCTAATTCCTTTGTGGATCTTTGGCAAGATTTCACAAGCAAATTCTCTAATTTTTGAGCTCTATTGTCTGCACTAGAGCTTGAACTTACATGACAACACACACACCCTCTTTTCCAAAACCCTTTAACTTTTGAGTATGTCATTCTTCCAATTTGTAGAATCTAGAGTGGTTTGAGGATTTTGTGAACTTCATGGCTCTACTTCAATCATATGCTTCTTTAGTTAATCCTAGATGTAACATAATAAAAATCAGTTCAACCACAAATTTCATCGATAATCTCAATAATTCATACTAACAATCACAACAACTTCTTTTTTGGTCATGATACTGCTATCCTTGTTAGGCATGTTACAATTAAGGCAAATTCCAACGTAGGAGTTGAGACATTTTCCCATTTTCATGATTTCCCCCAAACCTAAAAATGAAACCAAAATAAGACGACATCATAGATAAGCCTCACATGATTTTCAGGAACCAGCAAGACTTGGTAATACATTTCGTCACTCCCTTCCTCTGCCTGCATAGGAAGATATAGAAAGAAAAAAAAAACACAAGTATTTCAAGAAAAATCTTAAATCCACGGTTCCCTTAACACATGACTCATCCAGAAGAACGATGAACTAGGAGAAATAACAGAGAAGGCATTCTTTTCACCAATCAAAACAGCATTACGATTTATTCAAACAAAAAGAGGGGAAAACAAAAAGGGTCCATCACAAATTGCTAAATTTTATTTTTGACTAAAAAATTAAAAATTAAGGAACCCTTTTCTTGTCATCAATTTTCCGAGCGAGAGGAAAGAACAAAATCACAAAAACTAAAACCTCAAAAGAAGAAAAAGAAATAAAAAATTGAGTAAAAGAACACACTTACACTTACATGGAGGTTGACATCGAGAACACGACATGAACATGAGTTGGGATATTGCAAGCAGAAATGGGAAAATAATGAGAGCTTGCTCAAAGTATATCCTATGGAACTTGATTCTAAGTAACCATTATACTGAAGCGCACACATACTTCCAAATATGTCATTGGCAGCTTAGTTGCATAATCCACATGCTATGCAATATTGAGAACACGAAAACTACAATTCTTCTGGTAGAATTTTCCTGAATGTGTTCTAATATATTTCTGCTAAAATTTAATTATCTTCAAAAATTGAGAACTATCATGAAAAGAAACCTCTTGTCCGTACTAGGCTTGAACCATTCCAAGGGAAATCATGATACCTAGATTAGTACATTACATTAAGTCGTACATCATGATTAAATCTCTAAATAAGATAACTAATTGAGTTGGAACTATTGGTTGCACATACAAATAGAAAATAGAAAATAGAGACATTAAGTTTTTGCAACATGACACCCTTTATTTGGATCTAACCTAACATGATAGAAAATGAAAAATAGTAAAAGATTTGTGACCTCATATTGACAAACCCCTTTGTTCCAAGCAACAATCGGGCAAATCCTTCACTATGTCAATGTTGTTCCGATAAAAAAAATGTCGGTCATATTATGACCAAAGAATCGTATGTAATATGTTTCAAGGTGAAGTAATTTTTTATTTATTTTGAAATAATGTTTCAAGGTAAAGTAATGAAAAGCAATACAAATTGAAATTGCATAAAACACCCAGCTGCATAAATTATATTGTGAATTATATACAAAATGTCTTACACAAAATGCTTAGGCAATTATCACTCATACACCAATAAAAAAAAATACACATTTGTAAACACACTAAGAAAAAGTAATTTAATTTCTCAGGAAAAAAAATCTTAAAACAAAAAGCATTTTAAATTTAAAAATCCAAACTTCAACGGAGCAGTTTCAAAATACTAGTAAACAAGGCATATATGACTCCACATGAGTTTCTTCACTTAGCCACTAAAACGATAACTACGCCGTTGACCAATTATCTCTCTCAGTGATGGCCTTGATGGTACCATTGAGAGAACGACCTTATTATCCAGGTAACCAATGGAGCATGTGAGGTTGAAGGAGGTGAGGTTGGTGAATCTATGTAAGAGGCGAGGGAGGAAAGGGTGTGCTTGTTTGCATATAGTGAGAGGGACGTCAAGTCGCGGTGTTTGTTGTAGTTATCGCTGATGATAAATTTGAAGGCATGTTCCCAACACTCATTGGGTAAGTAAAAATATGTTGGTGTTGCAAGCCTCCTATTGCTTCTTGATTGAATGGAAGAAGAAGCAATTTGTAAGTTTCTTCTCTTCCTCTTCATACTCAGAGACTACTATCACTTATTTGAGACAGTTTCTTCGATTTACGGCAGATTTGAGGGTTTAGTTTAGGTTAAAGAGCATAAAGGTATTGACAAAATATTATAGAGGGGAGATTTTTTTTGGTTACTAGGAAGAATAAAAACCATATTTTTTTGACAAAATCCTTAAGAAAAATAAATGGGAACAACCTTCTTTGCACTTTGTTTGTTTGTTTGATGAAGGAAATATATAGATAGATGAACAAATAAATAAAGTGAAATTAAGAAGAGAGAATGAATAGAAATAAGATGATTATTTAGTAATCAGGACACTCACTTCTTTTTTAATGTCATGATTTATGATTTATATATTGTCCTCGTGTAATTTGTTTGTCTATCAAACACTAATGGTATCTGCCATTTCTTTTTGCAAAAATATGTTCTCATCATAATAAATATATCAATGTATGATATAATGTAAACAATATCCTTAAAAAAAACATACGAGAAATAAACATGATAAATGTTTCAAAAAAAAATGTAAACAATATCCTTCATTAGGTATGAAGCGATCACAATCTAAAATAAACATGATAAATCATTACTCAGATCAAAATTAACATACGAGAAATGTCTCACTTTTCAATCTGTAAATGATTCTTCCCATTCTTCATCATCTGCAAAAGAATATCATTCCAAGTATCAATAGGTCCTGGCAAGCACCAATGAACACAATCATTTTGTACATGCTTTGGAACCCTTTTAGCAAATGGAAAAGGATTCATATAAGCTCCTGCATGACCATCTGGTCTCAACAATGCCAACTTTGTAATATCAAGCACCTCCAAATTTAATCCAATTTGTTGAGCTTTTGCTTTAGCATTTTCAGCTTCCTCTATCTCAATACTTCTTATCTTAGCATCCATTCCTTCAAGTTTCTTCTCCTCATTCCTATATGGCTCTTTCTTTGAACATGTACCACCCTTATCCCAATCACCTTCAAAATGAGTAGGTGAGTATGTTCTCACAATTACATCAATTCCATTCCCTCTTACAATTTTCTTCTCAATTATGCTATTAAGGCTAGTCCTTAAAGCCTTTCTCATTGGAACATAAAATTCAATATCAGTGTAATTAAATTTAAATTCATGACATCTAAAACAACCTATAATTGAACCACCCTCATAGTAAATTGAAGGAACATCCGTAAACCAATGACCAAATGACAACACAATCAAGTCAATTTGATCTATATCCCTAGCCCACATCTGATTTACTTGATCTAAATATATTGTATTATATTGTGGCCCATCCTTTTTTCTTTGATCACCCTTCACAAGAAAAGGTGACCAATAGGCTGTCAAGTTTGCGTTATAAGAAGGAAAGTACCATCTCCCATCAGAGCCTATATGGTGGACACGTTTAGGGCTTGATACAGTGGATAATAAGCAAATAAGGGACTCTATTTGGTTATTTGCTAAAGAGTCTCCAACAAAAGCTATGTTCGTGTTGCTGATGAGTTTAAGAAAAGTGTTTGGTTCAAAAATTGGAAGATCACACTCACTTGGCTTCCATCTCCAATATAGGTAGCTTGAGTCAGGTCTTCCATTGAGGATGCAATTCTGACTTTTCTTTATCTCACTACATGTTGTTCCATTATATAAAGGAGCTCTCTTGTCATGAACCCAATTGCCATTCAAATAGTCACATGATTTTTCATGAGGTTTTTCCTTTTCTGCCAAAAATGAAAAGAATAATTAGGTCTAGTGAATTGACGAATAAAAACAAGATTTTAAAAAATTGTGTAGCCATAACATAGCCGCAATTTGATGTTGCATCCCGTAATGTTTACTAATGACAACAGTTTTTTGTAAAACATGTGTTACTATAATATGATTGAAATTAATTTGATATGAGAAGAAAGTGTTGTAACACATATTTGGATCCTCCACCATTCAATTTTTTTTTTCATAATTAAAACTGCATGTGGTACAAAAAAGACACTAGTTTAGATTAACGGTAGAAATCTTTTATCGGAGAAGACTCCCAAAATTTTCTTCTTCTAAAGTATCTATAAATTAAGTGACACACACACAAACAAAAAAGAACTTTGAGTTATACGAGAAGAGGTCCCCTCAAAAATATCGATCAAATTCTAACCCTAACAATTTTTATAATTCTCTATAATTTCAAAGATCACAATAAATATGCAATTTAATTAAAACCTATGATATAAACATAGAAGATGGAATTCACTAGACACTAGCAAAGGTACATTGCTAGTGAGTTTACCTTTTCTCAAAGGAGGGGAAGCAGAAAGTGAAGATTGGTGAGTGATGGAAGTGAAAATTGGAGCAAATGAGTGGAAGTAAAAGTATGGACAAATTAGAGCTAAAGGTAGTAGTGAATAGAAAATTGAGGGCACAAATGTTTTGGTGAGTTTTTCTTTGAATGGTTTTGTAGTTGTGGTCATCTTTTTTCAAAGCGTTTTCTTATTCTCGTTTTTGGCTTTGTTCTTCATTAGGTTAAATTGTGATCATTCTAAGATTGGTTTCTCCCTTGGTTTAACAGCACGTGTTGACATTAATTATCTAATAAGTATTTTTTAGGTAAAACGTCTGAATTGAAAAGTTTCTTTTTTAGGAAAAGAAAAATATCATTATGATTCTATTACTATTCTTTTTCAAACATAGGAATGAAAAAAAGATAGCAATTGGCTGGCATGAGGAATCCTTATATATAGGATCGGAGGAAGTATTTTTTAGATAAAACATCTTAATTGAAAAGCTTCTTTTTTAGGAAAAGAAAAATATCATTACTGATTCTATTACTATTCTTTTTCAAACACAGGAATGACAAAAAGATAGCAATTGGCTGGCACGAGGAATTAACATACTCTCATTTGCTACATTATTTGGCCCTTCATGTTATCTTGGAATTTGGTTTCATTCATTTCCTCCATTGTAGATTATAAGTCTGGTTTGAAGAAAAAATTGTCTTAAATTATAAGTTTTTTTTCCTGGTGTCTGAGGTTCGAACCCCAGACCTTACATATATTATGTATTGTGTTTACTAACGGAGTTAAGCTCACGGGAATAATTATAAGTTGTTTTATATATCAATGAAAAATTAACATTATTTTTTTTTATTATACCTTTACCTATTTAGTATTTTCTCTTCTATCGATTATTTAATTTATCTCTCTCGTACCATTTATTAAGGACAATTTTACGAAATAACACTTAATATCTCTTTCCTATACAAAACCAAATATATTTCTTAATACGTGTGCAATATGACCAAAACAACTTATAATTTAGGATGAAGGAGTATCATATTTTTATATTAATTTAATTTAAATTTTTAATTAAATTCAAAATTTAAATAAATTTTGCCTATTAGATATATATATCCAATCAAATTCAAGTCAAATAAGAATTTACCTCTTTTTTAAGTTTATCAATAGTCTTCTTTTATTAAAAATAATTAATAGTCTTTTTTTACTAGTTTTTTTTACTAGTATTAGCCTATGGGTCATGATAACCGGTGCTACCGAGACACTAGTTAAGAAGTCAAATATAATAACATTTACATTAAATGCTTAAATAATGACCCAAAAAATATAATATTTGTATTCAAAGTTGTGTAATCAATGCATTAATGCTTCCTCATTTGACTTGGTAATTTAAATGCTTAAATAATAACCCAAAAATGATAATATTTGTATTCAAAGTTGTGTAATCAATGCATTAAATGTTTCCTCCTTTGCTTTAAAATTTTCTCTTTTGGCTTCCTTAACCACCGGAACACTGGTTAGCATTACCCTTAGGCTTTGTTTGCGAGTTTGGGGGAGAGGGGAAGATAAAGCTTTGAACGGTGGAAAATATGAGTGAAAATGTAGAAATCTTTTAAAAAAATTAGAAGAGTAGAGAATGATAAATTAATGCATATGATTACTATATTTTTAATTATAAAAATAATATAACAACATAGATTAAATTTAAAAAATTCATATAAACCCTTCAAAACCCTCCTCCTACAGTTTTTTAGTTTCTCAAATGAGAAGGGTTTAGTATTATGAAGAAAAGTTAATCCCCTAAAACTCTCCCTTCCCATTTTCCTCTGTCTTTCCATTTGCTCGTTCTTTTTTTTTTTTCTCAACCCTTCCCCTCCATTTCCTTCCAAACTCGTAAACAAAATGTTAGTCTATTATAGTTGGGACAGTTTGTTTTGCCGTTCCACTTATTCTTGCAATAATAAAGAGTTGATCACGTTTGACCAAATAAACATAGAATCGATCGCAACTTCTTTTTTGACGGAGATCGCAAAATAC
>Ga0315915_1003778_pt1 | contig 19183 bp, 10 predicted proteins | sample MpolbnodulesMG_FD_207738 | JGI IMG/M metagenome (GOLD analysis project Ga0315915, IMG submission 207738) | Medicago polymorpha root nodule microbial communities from Los Angeles, California, United States - branched nodules | ecosystem: Host-associated > Plants > Roots > Nodule | place: USA...
CCAAAAGAGCATTTGGATAACTTAGCAAACAGCTCATGTTGTTCAAGAACTTGTAGAACCCATTCCAAATGTTTCAAATGGCAGTGCCATGAAGGACTATATACGAGGATATCATCAAAAAAAACTAACATAAATATCCTTAATGCAGCATGAAAGATATCATTCATGAGGGACTGAAAAGTAGCCGGAGCATTTGAGAGACCAAAAGGCATAACTAACCATTCGTAATGTCCATGATGAGTTCTGAAAGCAGTTTTATACCTGTCTTCTGGTTTGATTAGTATCTGATGGTACCCTGAACGCAGGTCTAATTTTGAAAAGTATTGCGCACCATGCAATTCATCTACTGTTGGCATAGGAAAGCTATCCTTGATAGTTACATTGTTTAAGTCCCTGTAATCCGTACAAAAACGCCAACTTCCATCTTTCTTTTTCACCAAAATGATTGGTGACGAAAATGGGCTGTTGCTAGGTTTAATAATGCCCTGTTCTAGCATCTCATGGACCATCTTCTCAATCTGTTCCTTCTGGCTGTGGGGATACCTATACGGTTTGACTTTAACCGGTGTGGTACCCTCCTGTAAGGGAATCTGATGATCATGGCTTCTTGGCGGAGGAAGACCTGAAGGGTTTTGAAACACCTTCTGATAAGTGTGCAGCAAAATTGCTAATTCTGGCTCTATGTTTGATGGTAATTCATAGAGGATGTCTTGAGGGTCTTTAGAAGTAACCATTTGAATGGTGAAACATTCAGCAATAGCCTTTGTGTGTTGCATTCTTCGCAATTGGTGTAATTGAGATTGTTGCAGATCAATTTGTTTTTCCCCTTGAAGTCAACATTTCTGGATCTGTCATTGAGGTGTTGAATTTTTATTATTAAGTAGTTTAGTGGTTAGAAATTCAATCCTTAAGTTGGTGTCTAAGATTTGAACTATGATTCTTATATATATATAATACAATGTTTTTACCGTCGAATTAAGTTCACGAAGACATTCTAAAGTTATGATCTTATATAGACGCAAACATTTAAACACCACTTTTGGATACACACTCACATAAACAAAGAAATGAAGAAGGAAATAATAATTAAATAATATACTTTTTAAAATAATTATACTATATGCATTTTTACTAGTGTCTGAACAAATATTGTGTTTATCCTTGTGTTGAGTGGCTGACACAAGAATTGCACATTTGCATATTCAATAGGATTGTAACAAATATGACTTGGCAATTGGCATCTGGATAAAATGATCAAAGAGATTGATCCAACTATACTACTCCTCAGAATGACTAGTCTTCATTTATTGTTGATGAAGTTCCAACCATTTGCTTCTCTTAAATCATACTCCTTTGTTAATGAGGCATTGATTATTCAAATTTCATTTTCATTCTTTTGCTAGAACATTCTTGAAGCAGCTACAACTCTTCATTCGACCTTTGCAGAAACTAAAGAAGGAAAGGTAACATCTTTCTATTGAAGCCAAAGAAGCCACTAGCTAAGAGAATATAAGAAATATGAAGCTGTACCAGACATTGTTAAAAATGATGGTGTATGTATCAATAAAATGTGCATGATCTATTGACAATTCGTTGTGTTGAAATTAAGCAAAACAACTATACTTTCATTCATTCAAATCAAAGGATGAGAAACAATTAGAATATACCATCACATGTAAAATATAGTGTTAACTTCAAGCACATCATTTAAGTATAGGAAGCTATATTAGGCCTTCAACGTAGTGATGCCACAAAACTTTTATTATGAAACTACCCTGCAACCAAACTAACAAAAATTTGTAGCTGAATAAACTCACAAATGGGAAGCCTTCCTTCTTAGTCGATGAAGATGTAAATTGCAATTGTAAAAACTTGAATTAAAATTGCAAAGATAACATCATAAAATGGCATGTGTAAAATAAGTGTATATGTATAGAAAAAAATGAGAACTACTGTTTTTTTTTGAGAGGAGAAATGTTGTTTTTTTTTTTTTTGCTTTTTAGAGAAATGTTGTTTTAAAATAGATCAAATGAATCCCTATTTATAGAATATTATAACTACTTTAAATTTGAAGGTTCAACCCTCCAATTTTAATTCCTTTGGTGAGTTTAATAGTATAAATGATACTAACTCAATACTTGTGTTCTTCAATTTGATCATGACTTTCCTTTCCTCCCCTCTATTGTTTCTTCTCCTACTTTATTTTGTTCTTCATGGTTTTTCTTTAAAGTAACTAATGTGTTTCTTCATATCAAGGTACAACGATAAATTAGTTTCTTCATGGTCACTAGATATTAAAATTGATGGAAGAAATCAAAATCATGTGATGGAGAAAGTAAACTATTCTTTCGCCTTTTGCTAAAGAACTTTATTTGTTTATTCGTTTTAGGTCAATGATTAAACGGTCATAAAGATTCATTGCAACATAATTATTATTATTTTTACAAAATGCAACATTAATTTTTGATCTATAATACTCTCTGTGTTCCATTTTATTTGTCAATCACTTCTATAAAAAAAATCATTTTATATATCATTATCATTTCAAAGTTCAATGCAACATTAGTTATCATTTTGTCAATAATATCTTAAGAATTTATTGTAAAGAGAGAAATGAAATAATAAAATAGTACTAGTAAGAATATTATGGGATGTAACAAAAAATCGTTTACTTTTATTTGTATGTATGTATAATCCTAGCTACTAACACATATGTTCCTTGTATGTGTACCATACATGCATAAAAAATATAGCATTATAGTAAATTACTTTGGCAACATAGATACTATAGTAGATCCAGGGCTTACTATAAATAGAGGAGATCTTATAGTTCATTCACTCAAGCCACAACATATAATTTTATTCTTAAACCATTCTCTCATTCCTCTCACAAACTCTCAATATCCTTAATTACATACCCTCCCTTTAATTAATTAGCACAATTTCAAAGCAACCCTTCTTCCAAATATGGATCAAATTGAGAAGGGATTGAACAAGAAGAAATTCTTGAAAAGAACTTTGAAGTATGTTTTCTCAATTTCAGCTTTTTCTATCTTCCTTTGTTACTACTCTTCTAGCTTTTTCATACACTCACAAACCTTCAATGCTAACTTCTTCTGCACATGCCTTTTCACCATTTTCACTCACACCTTTGAAAGAAAATACATGTTTCTCATTTGTAATGGAATCCTTGCATTTCTAGCCAAGAACTTATTCATCATTACAACTACCTCTTCAGATTTTGACTTTGATCAGTTTCATGCTTCTGATGACATGGTAGTTGCCCCTCTCGCAAGTTTTGAATCTTTAGAGGAAGTTTCTCTTATGGCTGAAGAACTCGAAGAGGAATACAATGAAGAACAAGTTTCAGAAGCGGAAGAACAAAAAGAAGATACCTTACATATCCAAAATGAAGGGATTGATGAAGAAGGAGCAACAAAAACTGATTTTGATGCTAATGTCTTGGCACAAGATTATGTTGATGATGATGAAGTAGAAGAAACAACATTGACAACAAATGAAGAGTTAGCAAATACAGAAGAACTAAACAGAAAGTTTGAAGAATTCATAAGGAAAATGAAAGAGGAGATGAGGATTGAAGCTCAAACACACCTTATTGCAGTCTAGCTAGCTAGTAAATGATATATTAACAAAAGAAGACATGGAATTAATTAAGTGCTTTAGTCTCTTTTTTTTTCATATGACTAAGCCATATGCTTGTTTTCACTTTTTAGTCCTTTTTGTTAATTTGTATTTTGATGAGCTATATTACATAACCTAGCAGCTACTTTCCTTTTCAGTCTTTTAAATTATGTTATGTTATTTTAAAATTAGTATTATATGCAACATGGAGTGGTCCTACTTTTATGTTAAGATCTCTTATTGTCTTTCTAGGATTGTTTGAACTTCATTTGATCATCATCAATTTGAGCAAACATTATAACAAGATGGTATCAATCTAAATTTGAACTTTATTAATATCGATATATGGTCATTATGAAGAATCAGAATGAATAATGAAACTAGCAGAATTATAACTAAACTAGCTGAAGCACAAAATATATCAAGTTAAACATGTAGTTAACTACGATGAAAAGTTAGTGACTAGTAATTCAGGAGTTTTCATATTTGTAATCCAGTGAGTAACAATGTGTTTGATTTTTCGGTTAAAATTCCTAATTATCATGATTTACAATTTTCGAACTAAGTCAAACTCTCAGGAAACTTTGAATTTCCAAAACGTGAGACAAATTTATTACTCTAACAACTTTTTATAATACCTGTTATCTTCGTAAGCTACTCTTATATTAAGGGACGAAGGGAGTACCATGGAAAGAGATTATCTCCGGTGCATTTTTTGTCCAGTGGAATCCAAGCCACACATTATTTATTACCACCCGCACTTTTAATACTTTAAAAAGAAATGAAAGGTTTAGATAAACACTATACTCCCTCCGGTGAACATTTTACGGGATAGGAACCAGCCCCGGAGTACCATATGTGTTATCCACCCAAGTCATGATCACTTAGCTTCAAGTTAGTTATCCTATGATTTAGTGATCCTAAGTGGACCGAGAAGGATGGCCGAGTTGTTAAGTAAGTTGGACGATATTTGGTTGCCTCGTGGAGGTGGGTGTGATATCTGCAAGTACTTTAACGCTCAAGTTAGTATAAGAATGAGTAGGAGCAAAGGTAATAGGATAGAGATAGTGTACTTTCTGCTAGGACAATACATGAAGAAAAGTAATCTATATGTTCTGTATTGAACTTGTATCGGATCCCCTGCCTCCTGTCAACTTTTGACCGTTGGGGTCAGGGAATGATTAAGGTTCTACAGTTTTTCAGAAGACGCGAAGTCGTAGGCCTTTAGGAGAGGCTCTTGATTGGTTGGATCATTGTGTTTCTAACGGATTGTGCCCTTGGTTCAGTCGAGATTCAGGAACATTTAGTAAATTCATTGTTTAATTACACAAAATCCCCTGCATAAACAGTTTATGCAGCCAAAAGACCTATATAATTGCAACCTGAACCACATTAATTTCAGGCTGGAAGTGGATATTTCTATGAGAATTGAGATGCTTTGGTCGATACTTTAATTTACTTTTGGCAAAACCACGGTAGCACCATAGTTTTATTGAATCTTCAAATTGTAACTTTTGTCAAAATCATGATAATACACTATGATTCCGCCAAACTCATGATAAATCCAAACATGCACTTAGTAGACCATTATAAAACATCAATTTCCCCTTTTGTCATCCAATTAAATTAAACAGGACAATCTTCAACTAATCAGTGATCAATAAGGTTTCTACTCTGAAGTGGTTATAAAAAGTTAATAACATTTTTTTCATCAATCTTTGCATTAATATCCAAATATGTTGTGACCAAGTATCATGGACAAGGTCCATGTCTGCCAAATTGAGGGACCCTCTTTTAAATGAATATATGAAGTGTTAGATTCAACATATCATGTCAAATTCAAATAATTATCTAAAGTCTCACCGCTTCAAAAGGAGGAATCTAGAAAGGCAAAGACACTCGTTTGCAACTTAGAAACACAAATATTTGTCTACACTTGCTGACAAAGATAGTGTGCACATATATAATCATAGACAATAACAGTACTAACTCTATTGAAAAAAAATGACATTTGATTATAAGAAGACAAAAATATAACTAGCCGTCCATGCTCATTCATAAATAAATAGTCACGTGGGTCCAAATATTCAGCTATGAAAATGGAGAAAAAGTTGAAGAGATTGTGGTCACCATTTCAGCTCATAGATAAATCCTCTCCAGAAATATGGAGAAACTGGCCCACAAATAAGCAAAGTCAAGTGAAAAACACAACCACTGGTTCTGGTCAATGGCATATCCAGAATTTTCCATCTATTGATAAAATCTAAAGGATAATATGAAGGGGAATGAAAAATGAGTGACATTAACAGAGCTCAATTGCCAAACTCAAAAACTTCACTTTCATCTTTTAAACAACCAAATAATTTCCCTATGTAATTGTAACAACAACAAAAAAACCAAGTTTTATCCCACTAAATAGGATCAGTTCCCTTGTAATTGTAAACTTGATTGAAATCCTTGGGTTCGCTAACCGAATATGAAAGTAATATACCTCAATTTCATAGAATAAAGAAATGGACAATGTAGTAAATAATATAAAGTATGTGTAAAATCCTTGAACATTTTATAAACTTTATCTCTAGCCTGATGATAACAAATCTAGGATTAACAAAAGTTGAAACTGTTCTAGGCATTTCTTTTCTGTCCCTGCAATCTATACTTTGCCACTTCTTACCATGATATTATGACGATACCAGTGGTTTCCAAGTTGCATTTTATCACATATACACAATCCAAACCTTCAAATTAGCTATTTGGTGAAACAGCCACATTCATGCTGCAGACTTCATCGGTCTCAGACATATTTCTAACCTCATTAAGAATCCTATTAAGTTCTTTTGTGAGTTCTTTGCGGGCATAGTCAGATCGCTCCTTTGTAATTGATGATTCTGAAAATAAATTTTCAGTTTGGGATTGATATTCTTGAAACCATTCCTCACCAATAAAACTTTGGTTGTTATGCTCATTCTCCAGGTGTAAAGAACGTTCCCGGTGCCATCTACTTAAGTAGTATTTGTCGGGAAGCTGAAAGTAATTCTTTGTTACAAGTATACGAAGAGCGTGTCTGCATAATATTCCCGATGATTCAAATTCCTTGCAAGAGCAGAGTATTTGTTCCTTTTCTGGTAGCCATAACACGTGTCGCTCTCCATCCAACTTTTTGAAGTGTCGTATAATATACGATCCGTTATACAGCTCAGATGTAGCATATTGCATTGTCAGCACCAACTCTTGCTGCAAAGCATTGAAAGCATAAGACGTGAGAATGCTCCGCGCATGCTCTTCAATTGGTATGCCGGTTCTAAGATTATATTGAGTCTCGTTATGTGATTTAAGATGAAAATTTGCAGAAATACCAACCTACAACAGTATCCATGAGAAGGGAGAAATAGAAATGTCATAAGAGCATGGTTATCAAATCAAGTTCCAAATCTGAAATGGAATACCTATTTTATGAAGTGTGGATTAAATCTTGTTACGAACCGTAAGATATAATACCAATAAGAATGACATTTTAAAGTAAAAAGTGACAGAAAAATTAAGTCACGAATCAAATGACAAAAAAATAAAAGATTGACTATAAAATGTGGACAACACAAAAGTGGTTGGCGTCACTAAGTTTAAGTAGTGATTCATAATTCATTAGAATGCATTGGGATTCAAACACATAGATTAGTATCGACCGAGTTCAATTTTGTATCTAACTGAGATACAGTTCGTGTGTATTGTAAGATACCGAAAACCATACCAAACAAAAAGCAAGCATATGGGAAAAAAAAATGCATTTTACCAAACATACCTGTTCAAAAAAGCTGCGCAAACATGTATGTTCAGTGACGATCTCTTTCATAAAAGCTTCTATAGACTTGGAATAAGCTATTGTTGACATTCGAGCCAAAAAATAACCTCTCACATAGGACAGTGCCCAATATGCTCGAACCGAATACAATAGATCAATATGTTTATCTGAATCAAGTCCAAAAACAGAAGTCATTTGGCTCCATTTGAGTTCAAATTCCTCTGTTTTCTCAATATGGAATAAGGCATTGAATGTGGATTTAAATTCGGCATAACGAGGCCCAAGAGGAAGACAAAACCAACTAGATACCTTGTTTAGAATATTCCACACCGGAACGACGTGTTTAGTCTCAGAAAATTCGCTTCTAATGGCATCTCTAAGCCCGGGGTCAAGGTCAGATAAAATTGTTTGTGGACATCTTCCTTTCATGAACTGGAGAAACGTCTGCATTGAAGAATAATCATCATAAGAGGAATATTTATGAATTATGAAGGCACAAGTAAAATCTCATAAAGATTATGCTAGTAGTAGTAAACCTGTAACGCCCATGAAAAAGATTGTGGTGTTTCGTCCTGCAATAAAACACAACCGAAAAAAATGGTTCTACCACAACTATTGATACCAAACCACACTCCAAGAAGCAATCCATAAGTGATTGATCGATAAGAAGTGTCAAAATAAATTACATCACCAAACACGACATTCTTATTAACAGAATCACCATATGACCAAGCTATATTTTCAACCTTCTCATTCTCATCCATGGTAAAATCATAAACAAAGTCATCATCTGCTTCTTTCGTGGCTTTGCACACCTCAAGAAGTTCCATAACATCATTTTCCCTTTTCTCATTAAGCAATGCCTCATTCTCCTGAATAGCTTTCTTTCGATTTTGCACAAAGTTCCTCACATCCCTATCCAAGAAAGACAAATGTCCACCTTGAATTCCCTTTTCAAGCTCAAGCATTTTCACTATCCGGTGCACAGGAAACCCAGCTTTCGAAAGCAAGAGTATACGCTCTTGATCAGCCTCATCAATCTTCCGATAAGCAGGTAAAAGACGGACTTGATCATCTTCCAAAAGCTCGTGATTATGCACGTTACTAAACTGCAGAACAATCCACCGTGAAACCCCATCAACAACCTCCTTAGACAGATACATTTTAGCATCACATCCACACCTCACTGATTTCCTATCTCTATGATGCTCACCATTTGCCTTCCTCTTAACCGGGGCAAACCCGGATCGATAACAAACAAAATCACGCTTGTAAACGCCTAATTGAGGGCTAATTCTAGATCTTGCTTTCCTCATGGAAAATCCATGCTTTCTAGCAAAATTGCCATAATGTTCAAAAGCTTCATCATCACTCTTAAACACCATTCCAACATAAGGGGTAATGATATCAGACGGCGTTTTATCTGCTTTCACCGATTCTGGTGCTGCAGAACCTTCATCAGAATCATCACCCTCATGTGTAATGTAACATTTCCAATCTCCACAAGGACATTGTTGTTTCCGAATCCATAGGTCTTTTGAAGTCATTGTTTGTTACACTGCATGAATGAAATGTTGAAATTAATCAAAAAGTTTCAAACTTTAAATGACCCATTTGAAACAACAAAACCAAAACCCTGAATATGAATTAAACAAAATCAAAAAACGAAAGAATGAGCTAAATAAATAACAAAATAAAAATTATTTTATGTAAGAAAAAATGGGTTTTTTGAATAAGCTAGGTAGAAGTAAGACATGTTTGAAAGATGTTGAATTTTTGCGAAAATTGACGAAAGTTTGTAAATTTCTTACCAGAAACATATAAACCCTTCTTCTTCCTCAAGAGCATCCAGTGATTTTGTGATTAACGGCTTGTTCCTTGCAAATTTACTGGAAACGCAAAAGAATCGAAATTGTTTTTTTTTTTGGTCGAAAAAGAATCGAAATTCTTGAATTTTTATTTTGGGCTGTTTATTTATTGGACCATTTAATATTCTTGTGCGTTTTTGCTCCTTGAGCCCCCATCAATTTCTCAAAATTTCAAGGAAGTAACTATAGGGGGTTAACTTTTGATTCACCTTTAAGAAAGAAAAGAAGGTCTATCATGAGTTACTTTCCATAAGTTGACCAAATAAAGAGGGCAAAAGAGTAATCGTCATTCTGCTAAAGGCCTTTTAGTGGGCTTCAAGTTCTGCGTTTGAATTCAATCTTGGAAATGCAACAACGTTAAAACTCGTCGGGAGAGTTTATCGTTCATTTGGGTCCCACAAGACTTGATAGATTAGTTTATGTAGTTGTGAGCGCAAAGGGTACCTAGTTTATACCAAAAAATGAATCACCTAGTTATCCTAATTAAATGTATTAACTTCTCTCCAAAAGATTTTAACCCCATGGGTTGGTCTAACGGTGAAAGTTTGAGATTTTAGCGTGTTCTTTTTAAGTCTTAGGTTTGAACCCCCAAAATGCTATCGATTCATGTGTTGACTCAGTCTAGCTTCAATTGGGGCCAACGATGGGATTCTTAGTCGATCATTGAGTTGAATATCTACAAATTAAATACTATTAGTCTAAAAGATCAAATAGATTGATGAAGCGAAAATTCTAGGAAATTTTTTTTTAGAAAAAATAAACTTTGAAAAGATCTTCACAAATATCTACACTATACAATACTATTAGTCTATTGGATCCATTAGTGTGAAGACATTATCACAATTGAGGCCATGTTGACCACATTTACCTACATTTTCATGCAATATCAAGGTTCACGGTGTAACCGCTACCACAATTTAGAATCATTTGGTGGTTCATTTGCTTGAATTTATGCTTCATCAATATACCTTGGTGTCAAAGATTGATCAAAATATAATCCTTGTTATAATGTCAAAATTAACTCTATCTAACTCTGGGAATGTTCATATATAAAGTCATCTGTAAAGATGAAAAACTGCATTGGACTTACAAGGCAGACTGCACATGTTTTTGGCCAGACAAGATAAAAGAATAAAAATTGACAAGAAGATAATTTTAAAATGTGGGATTGAGAACATGTCTATGACAAAAAAGTGAACTTATGTGTGACTAGAACAAAGCATAATAAAAAATTACTTTTTATACTCTATACTATAGGTAAGTAAAATTTGTCTTTTGTTACTGTGTCAATGTCCTCAATCAAGAGGAACTAGTCACTAGTCAGGTAACCATCAGTTCTGTCACTAAAGGCCAGAATAAGGCAAACAGGCACAACATACAGCACATGAAGCAGTCAAAATAACATGAATAAGTCATCTCATAGTAGTTGTTAGAGATATAAAATAATTCGTGTGTCTTTACCTACAAACTTAAGATTTTAGAAATGCTGATCTTTTTTCTTATGTATGTACCTTTTACCTTCAATTTTTTGAGCCTCAGTCAAAGAGGTTTGTGTTTGTTAATCTAAGAGTTTGAGATGCTTTTGAAACCCTTGAACACAAGGAATGAAAGGTAAAATCCAAAATTTGTAAAAGATAATTCAAAAGTTTGTTCGCAAATCAAAGGTGTTGAGTCACTTCATTTGATAGGTTTTGTCTATCTTGAGTATTTTTCGATGGAGTTTAATGGAGATGAAAAATGCTAAATGTCGCGAGGGGTTATATAGTGAAGCCATCACGAAGCAAATAGCAGTGCATGTTTTTGTTTCTCTCTCATATTGATATCTCTCCCCTCCGTGTATTTCGCACAAGCCACTATTTTAATTGGTTAAGATTCATTCAAAATGATTTCAAGAAGATTTCCTTCGTTTTAAATAGCACAGCTCGATGGAGATATACTATGTAAGTTAATTTCACATCGACAATCAATGAAAACTATTCATATTGTTACGTAATATTTTCTTTGTAATCACATTTTATAAATAATTGCAACCACATTTTAAAAATAATTGCAAAATGTAAAATATTTTCATTCAGTGTTAATGTAAAATTAGTTTACATGTCATCTTCTCTCATTTTGATTTAATAAGGAAGATAAAAAGAAAGTAAACAAAATTGACAAGGGTGTTTGCAAGTGTTGGGTCTCAAAAGGAAAAAAGAAAGTTTTTTACATTTGAAAATGGCATATATAATAAACTAGAGCAATGGGATCATGCATTAAAAGCTACATTTTGTAGGGCTCTAATTAATTTTGTGACTATTCCATATTCTTTAGTTAGCCTCTATGATCCCAACTACATCATTTACAAAAAAATGTTCAATTTGCCAATTTAGAAATGGTATAACTTTCTTTCTCTTTTTGTTGCAAAAAAAAAAAAACTTGCCTTCATAAAAATATGCTCTTTTGGGGAGAATTTAACCTAAAAAAATGAATATTGAACAAGAAAAATATAAAAGTAACAAGAAGAAATTTATTTGGTTACACTAGTTTATTTTCTTCATATTGCAACAATTATTATACACATTGGATTGGTACAAGTATATTTTGAGCAGAAATAACATGACATATTGAACATAGATTTTGAACTTGAAAGGTTTCAAAGTTCTAATTAACTCATCCTAACAAAGCATGAAACATGAACACTCTTCATTCACTTAGAAGTTATACTGAGACTCTTGAGTATGTTCAGGTTTTCCTGCTACATAACCCAAGAGTCCTTCACCAGCTTTTTCACCATGAGTCTCAGTTGAGAATTTTGAAACACCTCCAAAGGCTATAATTGCTACCAAGAAGACAGTAGTGGAAGCAAATAGAGGCCAAAAATAGGCTAGAATGGTTAAAAAGTGTGGTGCTCCATATATTAGCAAGGAAAATACTAGTGAAATTAATATTGCTATGGTTATATGGTATCTATATTTTAGAAGCTTTTGTGATAGGTCCATGGTATCTTGAATAGTATTTTTACTGCAAAGAGAGATAAGAAGGGGGAGGAAGAGGAAGAATGGGAAAAAGGGTGAAGAGAGGAAGAGAATGTGGTGATTTCTAAGTGTTGGCAAGTATAATTATAAGTTGAAGAGATTCTATGTTTTGGAATTGATGTTCTTATTGGCTTTTCAAAGCTTGCTTGGCCCATCAGCCACTTATTTTCCAAAAGACACTATTATTTTCCCAAATTGTCCTTTCATTAATATGTGGTTAAATATTTATTTTAAGAAATTTTTTTCTTCCGATAATATGGAATAAATATCCAAGTTGTTTGACTTGACAAAAAAAAAAAATCCAAGTTGTTGATTGAAATTGTAGGGTTGTATCGACCTAATCCCTCACATTATTAATATATTAAAATGGGTCAAGGCTTTGCTAAATGTTAACAAATTTCGTCGTTCGTTTGAGATGTTACTAAATGCACCTTTAACATTATTCATTTAGTTTCAAATTCACTTCTGATATTACCACCTAATATCATCGCCCTAATGTCATTTTAGTATATGAATAATGGTAGAAATTAGGTCCCCATGAGCTTAACTCGTTTGGTAAGGGATAATGCACAATATGTGTAGGGGTCGGGATTCGAACCCCAAACACCCCACTTATTCATCTTTAAGGTGAATTTCTCTAGCCACTAGGCTACTTAAAAAAAAAAATATGCAAGAAACTAGATTGATACACTTCTATACTTATGATGACTAATTTGAATATTAACTAGTTACATATATTTTTCATGTCCCTTTACTAGTTTACCTAAATACTCCCACCGTCTCACAATAATTGTCTCTTTAACAATTTTTCTTTTTCTCAAAATAATTGTCACTTTAAAATATCAATGCAACATTTATTTTTTTTTCCATTATTATTATACCCTTATTTATTGAATTTCATCCAACTTAATTACTCCACTAACTACAATTAATAAAGGTATTTTAGTAAATAATACTATGAATTTTACTATTGAAATCAATATAATTAATCATTTCCTTAATAATCGTGCACAAACCTTAAACGACTATAATTTAGAGACGGAGGGAGTATGTAGTAAAAATTCAGAGTCTATTATGCTAAATAAATTATTTTTTTGTCATTATAAACGTCCCTACACTCATCGTAACGTGGATACATTATAATTTTCCTTAACCAACCTAAATATATTTTCTTCAAATGAGATAAGGAATATGACATTTTAATTTACTAATATCATTTCATATATTTTCAATAGAGTGTCAATAGAGTAGTGACTCTAAAGATTCTCATGGACGGCAATGACGGAGAAGGGATAAGCCTTTCAATAATTGTTTTTTGGACAAAGTGTGAAGGGCATATTAGTCATTAAAACGAGTTGATGGAATGTTTTTGGTATTGATTCTTTGTCAAATTCCAGACAGGTCGGTTTGCGATATCCTTTTTGGGGAGTGGAAGCTTTTTAATTGGAAATTTACAATGAAGATTAGTATTTAGGAAAGGCATAGCTTCTTTGGCTAATTCTTCTTCATGTTGATGACTTTATGTGTTTCAAGAGCACATAAGTTAATTAATTAAGACTATTATTTTTCCCACCCTCTTAAGTTCTCGCGCGTCCTGCAAATTTACCAAAAAGTCCTCCGGATTCATGGGTGTAAGTGGTTCGGACAAAACCGATGAAACCGAACCAACCCGAAAAAGTATCCGATCTTGTTTGGTACAGTTTAAAATCGAACTGAACCAATCTAAACCGATCTAGTTTGGTTCGGCTCTCGGTTTTTAATTTTGAGATCCAATGAACCGATGAACCGAACCGATGCTAACCTCACTCCTCATTTTAGTAATATTATTCCTCCTTACACACACTTATGATTAAGCTCAAAATTAAGGTCCTACATAAAATACTCCTTAATTCGTTCACTTTCTCTCATCATCATCTCATTTCATCACTCACAATCTATTTTGTTTATACTAAAAAAGAACACTAGCCGTCAGTCACACCTAAACCATCGTTCCTCATCGTCGTTGGGATCGTTCATCTCTTGTTAGTTTTTTCATGTTAGTTATATAAAGTAGTTTGAAAAACAGAGAATACGGAAATATGAATTATTTGAGTATGTTGTATGCATGAAATGCAATTTTGTGAAAATATGAATTTTTTAAATTGTAATTTCAAACAAACCGATCAATCGAACCGATCCAAACCGACTAGTTTAGTTTGTTTTTTTTAAAACAGTAAAAACCGAACCAAACCGAACCGATGAAGATTTCATGGGTTCGGACATTTTTTTGAGCAAAAACCGATCCAAACCGAACCTTTACACCCCTATGCGGATTATATAATCTGGAAAATACTTTTACCAATTTTTAATTTAGATGCTTCAATAATACGAACACCTTGCTAAATTCATAAAATAAATGCAAATAAAAACAGATAAATACGAACAAAAATAATACTCAAAACAATCTCATTTTATTGATATGATTATTCATACAATTACAATTGGGGTAAAACTAAATCTACAAAAGAAAAAAAAACACCCTCCCTCGTCAAACTAAATCTAACTTTGCCCCAAGAAGGTTGGTCGGGGGGGTAAGGTTTCAAGGCTACTAGGGTAAGGTTTGTTTTCAGGGCGAAAGAGACCTTGATGGCCAACCTTGCATCCAGACAGACCGTGCTTCATTGCAGCGCGTTGCCTTCTCTGTTGATCGGTCATATAATCCCTGACTTTCCAAAGTAGCCTCTTTTTATGAAAGGTCAACGATGGAAACACATTTTACATAGAATGAACATGAGGAGAGAGTTTGTGAAATGGTGTGAGAAATGTGAAGGTTTTGGAGGCTATTTATAGGAAAACAATAAGCATAGGTTATATCTACACTTAATGCTTAGTCAAAAACGTGTTTCAAAGGAGTTTTACCAGCCACTAGTGCTCGTATAAACCTTTGAAAACGTGCTTCTTATGGTGCAGACCACCGACCAAGCTATACTAGTGCAGTTCAGATTACAAAATCCGGACAACTCTCTTGGTGTTTTCGGATTATGTAATCCAAATTTTTATGATATTGAGGCCAAGTTGAAGGATGTTGCGCACCTTCTCTGGGGTGAGGAACATTCCAGATTATGTAATCCGGAACATATTTTTTTCATGTAGTCCACAATGCACCGACAGTTTCTAGGGTCCAGGATGCCCAGGTACTTCTATAAATAAGTGTTCCTGTTTTCGTAACCAGTAACCACAAACCAAGAAAAAAAAACCATGGAAAACTCTGTATTTAATTTGAACACCAAGCTAGCTGATGTTTACTACAACAGGGGAAAACCACCCCATCTGTTCAGGATTCACACTGATGTCACCCTTTCCGAGTTGAAAAGTCAGCTGAATGAAATTAACCATGAACTCAACCGCAGAGACACACGGAGGGTGGATGGTGTTGAGTATCGACGTCTGTCGACCGTCTCATTCGGGAGTCTGTGGTTTAGCCGGATGAAGCTCATGAACGACGACGACGTGAGAACCATGGGCCAAGTTTTGATACTCATTTGGATTTAAGGTTTCTTTATCATCCCCACCGCTGGTAGAGCTCTTAAATAAGATCCAGTTCATTAAGCCTAATTTACTAGATGGCTCTTCAATATGCCGTATAAATTGCTCATATTTTATAAAAAGTCAATCGGAAGTTACGACCAGATTTGTTAAAGGGTGTGTGGGCAATCTAAGAAGCCTATTAAGCAACCATCAATTTAAAAAGTCCCTTAGTTATGTTCTAGGTTTAGAGAACTTGCTTTGGGTTCGGTCCATTATGTCATGAAATTGCTTTTTTCCCATAAAAAATTGCTCATTCCTATACAAACTAACGAAAATATCTTTCACATGACTTAAGTCATGCAGGTGTTAAATCCAGCGTGACTTACCTCACACTCATTACGCGTCAACGTGACTTAATTCACGTTGGGTATAACATCTGTGTGAGTTAAGTCACGCTTTGCTTGTGTCTAGTACCAGAGTAGCAGAAACACCTTTTTTTTTTCTTCCTAATTTCCTTCATTTCTTCATCCATTCATTCATTTTCATCTATGTTTTCATCATTCATTCATAATTAAAATACGCATAATAAAACCAAAAATTACGCAAACTATCATAAAAAACACTAAAGCGCAAGTGGAAATATATTACATCCATATCTGACAAAATATCATAAAATAACTACAAATATACAAATGTCATAAAATAAGACCCTACTCCTGTGGACTATGGCTCCTAGTCCTCCTCCGCGGAATTGGCTCCTTCTGCATCGTGTTATACTCCGACTGGATGCCCTCCATAATGCCAGCAAAGACAGGATGTGTAAAAACATCAGAATGCGACATAGCACTATCCACTATGCGCCTGATGTTCTCAATGATCTGGAGTAGGTCAAGAACCTGTTTGGCCCACTGTTGCTCAACAATAACCTTATCTAAGGAGGGACAAGAGTTGTGTACTGAGCAACGAGTGTAAGCTCGCTGAACATAAGATCTGATAGACGGTAAAAATATTTGATGTACCCCTTCACATATCTCCACAGTTTGTCCTCCAAAACCAGCTGGCCCCTCACCACCTGGGTAAGGACATGGACCATGAAATCCTGAAAGGCAAAAACCAGATCTGTTGGGTCAAGAGCTCCAATCATCCCAGGAGGTCTGGGAATGGTCTTGATATAGACGTACTGCCTAAGAACCCGCTCCGCCAAGTGGCCATGATCAAAGCAGAGTACCAACAGATGTTTTGAAAAGGCGTGATGTCTCGTATGTGACATCGACATTCACCATCAAATCAATGACGCCTCTGTAGTGCCCAACATCAGAATAGCCCTTGGGGGGTTTCCATCTAGCTGTAAGCGGGTTAGCACGCTCATAGTCTGAACAAAGCCTCCTTGAAATGAGCTTCCAAAAGTGATCCAAAACGCATCCCTACAAACACAAAGAGACACAATAATATCAACACAAATATCATGCAAACAAATATACATTTATGATCCATTAAAAAAATAAAAAAAATTACCTCAAGGTCATGTAACCACCAACGCCGCTAATCTTCGCGCCCGAGGTAAGATAAAGTTGGGAGTAGAGAAAAGCAAGTGTCATCCCGCCCCAAGACCACTCGACCAACGTATCCAAGTTCTGAAACGCCTTCAGCCATATCAGATTAACGCTTTTGTTATTTTTGTTAGCGAAAATGGTGTAGCCAACCAAGAGCAACAAAAACGCCTTAATGCAGACGTTCCTAGCAAGATCATGCTCCTTCTCCTCGTCATTAGTCGGCTCCTCCAACTAATTACAACTATTCAATAGTCTTTCATAACACTCCTTCAGGTGAGTTATGTTGACATGCCCACCCCACTTTTTAGTCACCTTCTTCTGAGCCTCCTTCTCCGTAAAACCCAACTCCTCTTGCAGCAGTTGTATGTCGTCCTCATACTTAATACCCGTCTCAACAACGAGCCTCCAAGTCATTGGGATGTCTTAAAGACACGCCACATCATCTAGTGTGACAATCATCTCCCCAACGAGCAGATGAAAGCTGCTGGTCTCCACATGCCATCTCTCTAACAAGGCAATGACGAGGTCATGGCTGATGTTCTTGTACCCAGTCTTAAGGAGGGGGAAAGACCAGATGCATTCACCTGCTACCAGAACCATGCATTTCTATCTCCCGGGACTGTCAAGCTCTCAACATTAAGCTTCTTCCCGTGCGAGACAATGGTTAACTTATGTGTCTTTTGAAACTGAAATACAAAAACAAAAAAAAAACACACCGTTAAAAATATAAACATTTGAATAAATAAAAAGACATAACAATTTAATCTAAAAAAAAATAATTAAAATAAAAATTAAATATTTTAACATAAATATAAATTCTTAAAATTAAATCGAAATAAACATTTAAATTACGTGCGTCAATTTAAATTGACGCGCCAATTTAAATTGTTTTAACATAAAAATTTAAATCGTAAAAAGTAACATATCAACTGCCATATCATTAAAATAAAATTAAACAATTATACTTACTTCAACATCTTCACATAGCCTGCATGCCACGTGTCTATCGAAATTCGGTAGAAGCGACAACTCAGTAAGGCCCCCGGGAAAAACCTGTGGTCCGACCTGCTCTTCCTGAGCCTCACCTTCCTGCTGGAGAGCCTGTTCATATTGAGGATGATACGCCACATACTGATGTTGATACTGAATGAGGTCCACTATCTGGGACACACCCGCTTGTGACGCCATCCCCTCCGCATCATCACTCATACTAATCCTTGTGCCCCCTGTCTCCGTCTACCAGCCTGAGGAGGGTGCGAAGCGACCTTTGCGGCCCGTGTACTCCCTGTAGCAATCTCCCTCCCTGCCCAAATTCTTTCAGACATCTCAGACATATCTACACAACATTTTAAAAAGCACAAAATCAATGATTTATTTCATATATACATTGTGTCATTTAAATCTGTAAACTACCACATTGCACTCAAACTCACCATTGTTGAGGACAAAATCCTTATTTGATGTTTTAAATATTACAAACATTTAATACTTGTTATCTACTAATGAATTTTGTGAGAAATGTTTCATGAGAATGTTCTTAACATAAGAAAGAAGGTTCTATGCTCACAAGACAGGTTAAAAACGTCTTTATCAAAACAAATAAGCAAAAGGACATAATTGGACTTTTTGGAATAAATTCAAGAAGCAAAATATTCTTTATGTCTCACCAAAAGAAGGTACTTTGGATAAAAAACATAAATGGAAAGAATATCATATGATTACATAAAGGCCTTTGCCTTTAAAAAGGAATTGGAAAAGCACGTGCCTTAAAGAAAGAAGAAAAAATTGTTTTACAAA
>Ga0315915_1003779_pt1 | contig 19183 bp, 6 predicted proteins | sample MpolbnodulesMG_FD_207738 | JGI IMG/M metagenome (GOLD analysis project Ga0315915, IMG submission 207738) | Medicago polymorpha root nodule microbial communities from Los Angeles, California, United States - branched nodules | ecosystem: Host-associated > Plants > Roots > Nodule | place: USA...
GAAAACAGAGAAATCAATACACACACCTCACTCAGTGTTTTCCAATGATGATTCCCCTCACTTTTCACTCGTGTTTCCCTAAGATTTAACCCAGGCTCTATATACCAATTGTTAGAACAATCACTCTGTTCTATGCGCAACGAAAGTGCTTATGAAAATAAGCTGTTTTTGAGCAAGATGAATAACTAACAGAAAAATGAAGAATTGAAACGAGAGAAAAATAATGAAGGGAGAATTTTTATTGATTCACACAACTACATATTTACAACACATGAGAGAGTGTATATATACAACTAGATGTTGTAACAAACTCATCTAACTAACTACATCAGAATCTGCACATCAAAATCTGTCTTCAGAAGCTTCACTTCAGAAGCACTACTTCAGAAGCTTCACTTCAGAAGCACTACATCAGAAGCGCTCTTCAGTTATTGATTACTATTCTAATAGTTTATTGATTTCATTTATAATAACGATGTTTATTGATTTCATTTATACTATCTTTATATACAAAACGTGTATTTTACCTGCGACGTAGTGATTTTAAAAGAACTAAAATTCAAACCAAAGTTCGTTGATTAATTACATAAAATTAAACTATATATGTCAAACGTTTGTTTTAAATTAAATCTAATGATATAAATTTGATTATATTTTTTTTTTTATAAAAAAAGCTAAGAACAAAAAATACTAAACAACAAAAAAGAAAGACTAAAACCTATGAAATCAGGTTCCCACAGAGTTTGTAAGAAGTAGACTCCATAAGCCTGATAGAAGTGTGAACCATAAACATCAAGTTAGAAGAAGCGTATTGTTTTAGAAAATTTGCACAATTAATTTCTTCTCGGAGGATCCGAGCAATGAAAACTAGTCGGTTAAGGTTGAACAGATCCTTATGGAATCTAGGTGCTATCCCCTTTAGAATATGTAGTGAATAACATGAAACTCGATAGAGAGGATGTTAGAGCGACTTCAATGTAACCTGAAAAACTTGAAATCTAAGATCCATCAAAATGATGAAGTAAGCTTTTAAATCTCACTCTAACGGGGAGAATTTAACCTAACAACTCGAGACTCGTACCATTATAATTTGTTCTAATACAGTAACGCATTATAATTTCACCTAGACTTTTTCTTATCTTTTTAAGGACCCGCAATGTTCCAATAGTTTATAAGTCAAATCATATAAATTGAAATTCAACTCATTAAATAAACAAGTCAACCACTTGTCAAAAAATACTACTCCCTCCGGTCTCAAATATAAGAAAATATTCTTTTTTTAGGTTCGTTGAGTAGTTAATGTATCTGGTATACATTGTAAAGCAGATACATTAATTATTCAATGTACCTAAAAAAAAAAGTTAACCTATCTACCAAAAATAAAATAAAATAAAATAAACAAGTTAGCCCTGATATATATGTGTAATTTTGGTTCATTTGGTTCACTCGAAGTGAATGACGGAACACAGTTCCTTTTTTGTGTGCTTTAACTTGATGAAGAATATTATTCCACAAGTTAAAGTCAAAAGATTTAAAATACTACCGTAAACTAATTTTGTACGTTAACTAGATAATTTGGTAATTTTGAAGTGTAACAACACTAGTGGACATAATGGACTGCCGACTTAAAATGTCCCATGTTGGAAACTAAGGTGGAGCCTGCATCAACCATCAACTAATTTGGATCATTCTTCTTTTGTTTTGAGTGGTAAAGTGAATTGGATTCATTTCCATTAAAAAAGAATTGCACTCCTTTAAAAGATGCTATAATTGTTAATTAAAAAATAATAATATTTTTTTTAAGAATTTTATTATTTATTATACATGTATATTTAGTCAAAGAATCACAAATTATTTTGTATATATAACTTTTAAAGTGGTCTCGCTTGAAAAAGATTAAGTATTTTTTTATTAAAAAATAAATAAATAGCTATTATGATTAAAATCTAGTAATTGTAGTGATGCATTATTGTACTCCTCGTTCCATTATGAATGTTGTATTTCACCATTTTACAAAAGTTAAGAAGAAGCTATAAATAAAGAAAAGAATAATAATTTTATCAGATCAACTTTATGAAATAGGGTTGGATAACTTAATTGATTTGAACAAGGGTTAAATGATAAATTAGTTGGAGATTTAGGGTTCAAGTTTCGACAGACAAAAATAATTAATCTAACAATTAACATAGTAATATTTACCATTATAAACTCACACATAAGTGAAAGTGTCGAGGTTCGAACCCCGATCATGTCGTCCAACTTAACAATTTTAACATTTTTGCATTAAACTCCGTGAATATAGTTTCACATTATGTGATTGTTTGTTCAATATATTAATTATTTTAATAAATAACCAATTATTTATCCCAGTGAAATATTTTAAAAAAATATTACTTGTCATTCTTTATCTTGGTATTTTACCAAATATTTGTTTCTGATATGGATTTTACCTTTGTTAGAGAAACTTGAATTTCTTTTATCAATAGCTTAAATTATTGAAATTTATATATTTTTTTTGGTTTAACTCTCCGATTATTAGAAAAGGGTCTAGTAATCGGAGTTTCATCAGGATATAGGTAAATCCATTCATAAATTAAACTTGAATTTTTTGTTTTTAGTAAAACGCATTAATTACATGAGTTCGTTCAATTGGTTGAAATATATAAACTTTAATAAGAATAATTATGTCAAAATATATTTCATACAAATATATATACACACATCAATTTTTATGAAAGTGTACTTTATCATCGTGCACTTTTTCACTTGGATAAAAACCTAACTTTTCTTTCAAACCACAAACATAAATAAAGGGTAGGTTTAAAACGGTGTTATGTGAGGTACCAAAAAGTATGATAAATACATTCAAACTTAAAATATAAAATCTTGTTGATTAAATTATGATAATTCAAAAAGTGATGGTGGTATTAAATGTCTCGTCGTGATTAAAACATAATTCATTTTGAAGATAAAATTAATTAATTGTATCATCTTGGTCTCTGATAATTAATTAAAAAAGAAGCAAATGGTGTCCTCACTTTAGCGTGACCACCCCTTGATAGATCTTTATCTTGGTGATTGGTGACGATGACCAAACACCAAACATGCCTATTTCTGTTGATTAATTCTCTTTTGTCATTATAAGGGAAAACCATACCTATTATCTGTATTGTCGTGTTATTAATTTACAAAGCCTTCAATTCTAAATTCAGCAATGCATTAGAGACCCTTTCAAAAACAAAACAAAAAAAATCATTAGAGACATAATATAAATGTTGAACTATAAGAGTGGCGAGAATAAGAGAAAAAGAAAAGGATAAAGTGCGATTCCCTCTCTAAGTTTAGTGAATTATGACACGACATAATATGTTAAGTGAATAATGTCATTTTTACTCTATCATGTATCAAGTGATGAGCTGAAAATCAACAAGATGGAATAGGAAAATAACTTTCTGATTTACTCGTATTTTTAACTTAGAAAATTAATAAAAAAAAAACACTCTATTTTTAATATATTTTTTGAACATTCATTCTCTTATCGATGTAATTTATAGAAATATCTTTTTTAAAATGGGTCTCACGTACATAAATTGATGAAATTAGCATTTTTTTTTTAATCAACAAAATTTTATTAAAAAATAGGTCTCTGCACAAGACGGACAGAGACCGGTGTTACAGAAGGTACAAACAAAAGGCGTCGTATATAGGTGGAACACCCGAAAACAACACCCAACAAAGACCCCCCTGCGATCAACACCCATAAGGATAACACCGACCAAAATAAACATCACCCCCTAAAACTAACTCCTATACTTGTCGACTACTGAAAAACGACATCCAAAACACCCATCGCCGCTACTCACCTCAAAGGAACACCCTTGCAAAAGAGAAATTAACCATCATCACCAACACCGAGTTACAACGGAAGAACTCCTCTTCCAAAGATCATTCAGCTTCCACCACCGCGCAACCTCCGGTCCACCGAAACTAATGAAACCCAAACCCAAATTGGAACCAAAGAACTGACTCCCGATCTCGAATCAAAAGTGATCGGCCCACCAGACTTCAGAACCAAATCAGAAGGGCACCCCTTACCCCCGGTCCACAAGAGAAACATTGTAGCCAACCAAACAAATAATGTCGTTAGAATCCAACTCCCAATCTCGAAGCATAATAATCGGCCCATCAGAATCCAGCACACAAAAGTAAGACAAACGACATGTTTTGCGGTGGAACAAATATCATTCAAAAAGGAAAAAAAGCTCAGCTCGACGGACACACCCTCATAACACCCTAAACACCCAAAACTCAAACAAGAGTTAGCGATAGCAAGTATGCTCCAATAGAAATCACCCACCTACTCACCTAAGCAACACCAACCACCACCACACATCATCACCCCCACCACCACCACACACCAACACCACCCCTCATCACCACCACCACCACTGCATCACCATCGCGCATCACCACCACCACCACTGCATCACTACGCCGTCAGACAGCCTCACCAAGAAACAATCATCAACACGAAACTAGATCTAGAGGAAGACGAAATCCAACAATAAAAACGTGACCAAGTCACCAACATGGTTAATAGCTAGCAAGAGCCTTGGATTTGCAAAACACTCATTAAGCGTGAGCGGCTCAACAATTTCAAATTATTATGTTGCTTGGGGTAGCCGCAACTGTTTCGTTTCAAAAGCAACCACCACAAAGCTACACGGCGGCTCTCAGAACGCAACGACGACAGTCCAGTAAGAAGGATAAATAAAGCACTCTTTCTAACATGAGAGTGTTAGAAAGGAATGGTTCGTAGCACTCTTTTCTTTAACTTACTTTGTGACAACCATTTTCATTTTCACATAAATAAATAAATAAATAAGTATCGTTAAAATGTGATGATACATAATTATCCTTAAGTTTGGGTTTATTATATGAGGAATGCTAGTAACACTCACTTTTCAACACTCTCTCTAACACTCACTTTTTTATGGGATGAAATCAATGTATGTCCCACCATTTTGTGGGGGTTCAATTTTCAAAGTGTAGACCCACAATGATTTAAACCAATAAGAGTGAATATTAGAGAGATCGTTCAAAAGAGAGCGTTGCTAGCATTACTCTTATTATATACTAATATGAAAAAAATATAAATGAGTGAAGTATACATATATATACAATTTATTTATTTTAAATACATATATTCTCATAAATACTTATGAATTCTTATGCATTTCGAGATACAAGCGAACATTCATCAAACTAATTAAGTTCTACAAAACCTACCTTAGACCTACCTATTCTCACCCTAATTGTGGATACACTGTAGTATATGAGCCATAAGAAAAAGAACAAGAGAGACTCAAATTTAATGTCCAAAATGCACTGTATATTCTACGTAACACGTGGGCTGTTGTTGTATTATTTGCGTGGACGTAACGTCACCCTCTATTTTCCTCCTATCAAAATCCAACCGTCCATTCACTCACCACCGACATCATTCACCATCCCGATTTCATCCACCTCTTCACTGTTACACCCACCAACACAACATAAGATTCATAATTATCTAAGCAAAAATGATTTGTTGCCCTCAAAACCCATATTTGACTAACAATAATTAATTGCTTGTGTGAGAAGAAATTAAAACAAACCATTTTTTGAGGAAAAAAAACACTATTCACACTTTTCATAACCATCCAATTATTAGAAGAAAAAAAAACCCTAATAAGAAAATAAATAAAATCTGCTAAAAATTTGTTTTCACTATAAATCAACTTTAATTCTCACAACAATTTATTTTAAAAAGAGCTTATTATCACTAAAACTCAATTATTTGATTACCATTTTTTTCCACTTTAAACTATCGACATAACAAAACCAAAATATTTTACTTTTCCTAGTTTATTTGTGAGTAGTAGCTAGTACTGTATTTTGTTGGTGCAAATTTGCAATGGCTTTGTGATTCAAAGACAAGGATGGTTATGAGGGGTTGTGTCGGCCACCTTTTTATTTATTTTATATTCTATTTTTATCTCTAAATAAAAGGAAGCTCTCTCGTGGCTACTTCATCAAGCAACACATGGAAATTTGATTGCTCTATGATTTTCTATTGACAAAAAGAAAATGACAAATGCTCTTTAATGTTCTCATTCGGTGCACAATTTCACACAACGATTTTATTGTTATCGTATTATAATAAAAAAATAGAAAATAAATTTAACCAACTCTCTGATTAATATTACATATTTATGATTGAAGTTTAATAAACCTATTGCCGATTTAATGAGAATTCACTATTCTATACCATGTCATTTCACTACCTTTAGTATATTTTGAAATTATTTGTATAAAATAAAAAAGTATTGAGTATTATTAACTCATAATTTTTAATAACTACCACAATCTTTTAATAGTAAAAAATTTTCATATTCCATTTTACAAAGCCTTGCATATCTTTTATTTTATTTTATTCCTAATACTATTATATAAATAAAAATAAATAAACATAATCAGTTATCATATACTCCATTTTTATCAAGAAAAAATATTACCATACAGTCCATCTTCATAGGTATATAAATAGAAATTGAAACACAAGTAAACATAATTCTTAGGGGCAGGTATTTTCCTTTCGGGTGTGAAAGGAATCTCTCTTATTGTTCCATCCGGTTGGCAACTGTTTTATAAGTTTTCATTTTCATAATCATAGCATATATGAGTATATATATCTCTCAAAGATAAGATAGGAACTAGCTATATTATATAGTTTAATTAGTTACATGATAGGTATTAGGTAGGTAGGGTATGGAAGAAGAAGATAGGGAATATTGTTGTTCGATGAATTCAAGAACCAATAGCCCTATAGATCATAAAAATAACAATAACAATAAGGGGATGAAAAAAGAGAAAAAAGCTATGAAACCATATAGAGGAATAAGGATGAGAAAGTGGGGTAAATGGGTAGCAGAGATTAGAGAACCAAACAAGAGATCAAGAATTTGGTTAGGTTCTTACATAACACCTATTGCTGCTGCACGTGCTTATGACACTGCTGTGTTTTATCTTAGAGGTCCTTCTGCAAACCTTAATTTTCCTGAATTGTTGTTCAAAGACCAACAAGAAGATGAAGAAAATCTACAACAACGTGGGAATATGTCGGCTGATTCAATAAGGAAAAAAGCTACACAAGTTGGTGCTAGAGTTGATGCTCTTGAAACTAATTCTCTAATTAATCATCATCATCATCATCATCATGTTTCTTCCAATAATCATGTTCACTCCAATTCTACTTCTTCTCTCAAACCTGACTTGAATGAGTTTCCAAAACCTGAAGATTGTTGATCATGCAAGGTATTATATTTGTTACAACAATTTGCAACATATCAAGAATATGTTTGAGACCCCTCAAAAAAAATATCAAGATGTTAGATATATTTTCGTCTCTTCAATTACAGCAGCAACAATCATATATATCTCCCTGTAATATCAAGAATCAATATTTGTAAGTGTATGATACAATTTTAAGAATATTGATATTAATTTAACATCAATATATACTTATTTTTATTTATATATATCATGTATATAATAAAGCTTTGTATACATGATACCATGGGAGGTTTGGAACTAACCCCTTCCCGTTAATTAATCTGTCTTTTTTTTTCTTTCTTTTCATGTTAAATATCTTTCCCGTTAATTAATCTGTCTTTTTTTTTCTTTCTTTTCATGTTAAATATCTTTATTAATAATCATGTTATTCAAGTACGTGTTTTTTTCTTTTGGTATGTGATATTTCCGGCTAATATTAAAACAAATATATGCAATTATGTAAAGAATTTAGACATTTGTTGCAGAAGCTAGCTATATAGTTGGTTCATTTTATTCGATTGAATAAATAGTTTTCATGAGAATTAAAGCTAGAGAAAGATAGTAGACATCGAATAATTGTTTTGTTATTGAAGGAGAATCCTTCTACTTTTCATCCAATAGATAAATTAAGGCATCTTTGTAAAATTAGCTTAATTTTATTAATTTAATGACGGATTAAGCTTATGTTAATTATAAATAATTAATCTCTATTGTATATGTTGTCTTCATCATTAATATTTGATAGAATTAAATATGTTATGGGAAGAGGCAAAGATATGATAAAGATGGGAACCGACTCATTAAAAGAAATGAGCAAATGCTACTAATGTAGCAATGCTTATGTCAATTTACGGAATAGTGACAAGTGGATAAGTAAGAGGGTGAGGAATTAGAGGATCTCATCTAAATCTCAAGAGAGGTTGTGAACTTGTCACCTGTGCCTGTCATCACCTTCAATGAAATACTTGTCAAACTTATACATATGAGTATTTTCCTTTTTCTCCATGTATTGAATATAGTATTTGTAAATCGAAAATGTTGGTAGGATACGGGAACACCTCATTGACACTGAGAGAAAATAAATAGATATTGTTATCTCATAGTTATCAATATATGATATATTGATGATGCAGTAGAGTAGAAAGGTACTCCTTTCGTTTTAAAATGAGTGTCGTTTTAGCTAATTGCACAAAAATTAAAGAATGGAATAAAGTAGTTAAATGTCTTAGCAATTTTACCAAATTATCCTAATCAACTATTAGTTTGTTTTTCATTAAAGAAAAAAATAATACTTTGAAAGTAGTGTAACATAATTAATTGAAGGGTACAATTGTAAAGAAATGTTATTATTGCATTGGAAACTGAAAGTGACATTCATTTCGAAACAATTTTTTTATACTAAAACGATAGTCATTTTGAAACGGGGGAAGTATAAGATAAAAATAAGAATAAAGTGTATAGAATTTTGAAATCTATAAATATTGAAGGGAAATATTAAAGAGTGTCCTTAAAATATTGGTTAAGAGGACAAATTTAAAAATGAAAATGTTAACGAGTGTCCCCGGAGTACTCTTTAAGCACTTTAAATGATAAGTTTTATACATAAGTTACATAATAAATCCATTGAAAATTGTAATAGTTGACTTTTTAAAAGAATAATTTTCAAATTTGGGATGCTTGAAGAGTGTTCCGGGGGCACTCGTTAATAAGACACTATGTTATATCGGGAAATGGTAAAAAGAAAATAGATTTGACTTTTGAAAAGTTAAAAAATTGCTGAATTCAATACAAATTTACGATTTTTTGTTTTATTAACTAGTGCCCTTAAGACACTCGTCGGTATAACCCAATATAAAAAGGTACTTTTCATATGATTTTTAACTAAGTTTATTTATGATCATCTTAAATCTATAATTTTTTTAAAAGTTTGTTGTAACTAAAAATGATGCATTTTTAGTTAGAAATCACAAAAAGAAACACATAAAAAATGCATCTAAGTTTTGTCATTTTTATAAATACGCACTCTTCCATCGATGTCACATTTATAAAAGAATTTATCTTAAAATAAGTTAGTTTTTTTTTTTTTTAATAAATATTAGACTTTTTTCTAGCTATATAATCTAATTAGTACTCCATATATTCTAAACTATTAGTTGTTTCACACAGAAATGTAGGTAACATTATATGAGATGGATAATTTATGAATTATTTTACAAAATTATCCTTTCATTTATGGTATAAAAATGATAAATTGAAAAATTCAATGAAGAGAGAGTAATAAATAATTAATAATATAATTGAAAAAGTAATATTAGCGCTTCATTATTAACATAAAGCAATTCAGAATTTGGGATAATTTTTTTCTCTCTCTAAAACAGCTTTAATTTGGGACGGATGGAAGTATAATATTTACAAGACTCTCAAATAATTAAATTAAATTAATTTTTTTTGCAATTACACTACATTTAATTAATGTAGCTATTAATGTTTGTGGTACCTGTTTTTTTTTTTTTTTAGAGAAATTTGCTTAGAGCATTTCATTAATAATAAGGGATTCAATACAATTGGGTATATCATAATAAACGGCGTGACTAGCTAGTAACGTGGCATCCCTTGCAAGCGCATGAGCTACCTCGTTGGCTTGTCGCCTTACAAACTTCACCCTAGAGTTAGAAAAAAGAGAACTAAACAGAGAACGACATGAGGTAATAATACAACCGAAGTCAGACGTGTCGTTCCTATCAGAGTGAAAAGCATCAGCCGTCAACCTTGAATCCGTTTCAAAATCAACATGATCAAACTGCATGTCACTGAGCCATTGCAATGCTAGGTGTAATCCAAGTGCTTCACCAACATCTATCTGAAGGAGGCACGGATGCACCTCCGTTCGAGCCAGCACAAAACTGTCGTCTGACTCCCTTATACATATACCAATTCCGGTTCTATTGAGGGAGGTAGAGAAAGCGGCATCGGTGTTACATTTGTACCGCCCCGGTAGGGGATGTTGCCAGCGAATACCATGGTGAGGAACCGAAGTGGAACTCCCGTCACCGAGATTTGATGAAGACAGAATTTGGTCGGTGGAAACAGCAGCATTTGGTGCGTTGGCCAATTCCCAATCAACAATCATAGTGCGGGCACGCTCCACCACTAAAGCACTAGACTCTGTTACATCGTCCCAAATTCTAAGATTTCGGTGTTTCCAAATGCTCCAAATTGCAGTTGTGAAGCGCTGTGAGAGCTCAACAGACAAGTTCTGAAGTAATGAAAAAATGGCTTCTATACCTGATGCGGTGGTTGAAAGAGCGTGTTGAATGGAGCCCCCGAGGTCGGTTGTATTCCACACTTGGATAGCAAACGGGCAAGCAAAAAAAACATGAGTATAATCTTCATATTCGGAATCACAACTGGCACAGTTAGGTGGACAGTTAACGCCTTTGTCGAGCAGGCGCACTCTCGTGGTACCTGGTTGTTGATATCAAATTTCACAACAAATGTATGTTTAATTAATCCTCTTTAAAATGTATATTTACAGTGTGATTTTTGAGATGGATTGTAAAAGGGTTGTGGATGATGTGCACAATACTGAAATTAATCTCTCCAAGTATGGTTCGAGTATTCAAAATTGTAGAATCTTGTTTGATCACAATAACGACTTTGTAGTTGTTTTTATTAGGCGTCAAGCAAACGGTAGTGCTCATGCTCTTGCACGAGAAGTCTTATTCCATGCTTCATGTAATACTTTTGATGTAATTCTTTTTTGTATTGCTACTATTATTATGAATGAGACACCTTAAATTTGCGTCAAAAATTAATCCTCTTTAAAAGTTCAGAATGAGATACATAAGAGCATATTTAATGAGTGATGTTTTCCCTAATTGCAAATTGAGTTTGTTAGCTAGCTGGTTGGAGAATAAAAAAAAGAGGATTGTTGTTAAGAAGAGAAGCTTGCAAAGGTATCGTCTTTCTCTTGTATGATTTTGGGCCTCATTGCTTACTTTATAATAGAAAAATGAAGAAAGAATATGATTGCCTCATCGTCTTTCCCTAATTGCAAAATGTATTGATGTGAGATTTCATAAGACCTGAGAGATACTTGCATTTGAACAAATATTTACTTGAAAATATTCACATTTCTTAGAATACGGTTGATATGTCGACCAAACGGTCACCAACCGTCAAGATGCAAACATCATACAATTGATCTTCAAAGGGGGTGTGATATATATACGTCAAGGTGTAAATAGTTGAATCCGATTTGTTGTTTAATGTTGTGATCTGGAGTGTAGTATCTAAATATAAGTATAAATTACAAACCTTAAACTTTCGCTAATAATACAAAAGAATCATAGTTGCTTTCTAACCGGAGATGTAAGTTATAATATTGTTAAAACTTCGTAAAACTTTGGATCCAACTACTTGATGATAAGTACTTTCACCATTATTGCATTTTAGAGGTTCGATCTTACGTAAAACTGATTCTTAGACCTAGTTATCCAACCTTAAATCCTCATGAACTAGGAAATGGTGAGGTTTCCTTCTAGTATCATTGATAGCTATGATTACCTTTTCAATTTACTTCCTTTTGTGCAAATTTCAAATACTACCATGCAGGCGAACAATATCTTTAAAGAAGACCATTAAAATATCCCCCCTTTCTTAAAATCATGTGTATATGGCTATGAGAACCACTTAGTTGAATATGGCTCATTGCAGCTGATCAAACCCCTAAAAATATATCAACTTTACCATTTGAACAACCTCCATCTCTATGAATACTAACACTTCTCGAAGATTTGGCTGGTCAGACCAATTGTTAAAAACTCAGGAATACAATAAAAAAAAGTGTTGGAAATTCCACCTTAATTGCGGTCCACCCCTAGTCGCTTAAGTTGTGACCTTTGGTTAGCCTTCATTGCAGCCTCCAACACCTTCATTATGTTGGCTTTGAGGGGGTAGATTTAGTCTCACATCGAATAGATAGGACTCTTGAGAAAAGTTTATAAAGAGAATGCATTCCTCACCTTACAAGTCAGCTTTGTAAGAATGAGTTAGGCCTCAAATTTAACATGGTATCATAGCCAATCCTAGATCTATCATTGGGATTCCTCGAACACTTTCATTGTGTTGGCTTTGAGGGAGTGGATTTAGTCTCACATCAGATAGATAGGACTCTTGAAAATAGTTTATAAAGAAGAGACACTCCTCACTTTATACCCCCTCTGTGTCCTTGTATTTTCCCCTGTTTATACAAACACTTGTCTAACTAAACAAACAACTTCCTCACTAATTCTCTTTATCCAGTATATGCTAATAACACCATTGCAATTATTTTTCAATAATTAGGACCATAACGGTTAATGAGCTTTCTAAACAAGTAGTGTGTGTGTGCGCGCGAGAATAAAACCAAAAAATTGAAGAACACATACATTTTTTTTTTTGACAAAGAACACATACATTGTTTTCATGAATTTTATTACTCTTTGAAACTTTTCGTCTCAAAATGAAAATTTCATATCAAGGATTCAATCCAACTAATTCATCACTCACAATGAGCAACTTTATTGTTTACTTCCCATTTTTGCCAATTTCAACATGAAAGCAAATTAAAATGGACAGAAATGCAAATCAATTTATACCGTCAGAATGAAAAAAAAGAGAAGAAAAAAATGTATAAATACATCATCCAGCTGGTGGTATCTCCAATCAGTTACAACATCAAAACCTCGTCCTTGGTTACAATCATAAAGAATCACCAAGAAAGAGAGGCAGCTGCAGATTTTCGGTCATGAGGAGACACATATTCAAAAATGATAAATGTATGATCAGAAACTAGCAGCAAATTAGGGTCAAAACCAACTATCATATAAAACGCTAACTTGACCATATCAAATGTGTATTATAGACCTTGCATGCATCCAGGCCTCCCCATCAAAATAAATGGCAACCAACATCACCAGCCATGTAAGGCTTCAGTTAACTGCTGATCTCATTATCCATTTTCATTCTCTTTGAACTATGCATCCCTGATGAGGGATTACCTTGTTGTGGCTGAAAGGATGCATCATGCTGAAAGGTACAGTTAGCTCCATTCCGACATCCTCTGGAACTATTAAAAAAGATACAAGGCTTCGTCGTTTTTGGTTTTGATCCTTTTGCTCTAAAATTGTGTACTGTATCATAGTTTGATAATGGTTGCTGGTTCTGGCGATTACTGGAGGAGTATGGAAGTGCTTCTTGTTTATCTCCTCCATGTTGCTGAATCAAGCTCTTATAGTAGTTTACATCTTTTGTTGAAGGGACCTCAACAGGAGTAGCAGCAATAGCTGAACTGATTTCAGGCCTACGATGCCATTGAGTAGACATAGTTGGCGCCATCTGACCTCCGCTTGTGTGAGTATAGGAAGAAGTGGATGAAAAAGCATTTGATGAGGATGTAGTGGTCTCAACTTGATTAAAGGGATTAGGAGGATGTGAAAAAACATTTGATGATGATCCGGTGTTTTGTACAAACTGTGCATTTTGAACATTATAATTTCTAACCAACTTCTCAATCACTTCCGGATTGTTGAGAATATTATTGAGTAATTCAGGATCAATCAAATTACCATGTTCACTGCTCTTCACTAAGCTAGTTAAAGCAACAGATGCAGCAGCTACATCAGACACCATCGACATAGTCGTAACAGTGTTTGAACCATCCAATATACCAGGAGATAATGTATCCGCTCCCACATCCCCGTCTTCAACAGGTGTAATTGGGATCACGACAATATGACCATCAATGTAATGGGAATCGTCAACGTCCACTGAAATAGGACTGCAGCAAAGGAAGAAAAAAAATTCTTTTATTAAAAAAATCGCGCAAAAAATAAAAAAGAAATATCAAACAAGGCAAGAGAAGACTCATACTTTGGAGGAATGGAAGATATTCGTGGATAAATAGCTTCAAGGACTCTCATCTCCCTCTGATGTTGATCAAATATCTCTTTGCTTTCTTCTCCGGCCACCACTTGCCATGTGAGATCTAGCACGATCTGACAGAATCGCACAATTACAAATAATGAAGGATTGAAATAAAATAGTACAAGCAAACTCGCATTTCACCTTTTTTTTTCGAGTTATGATATATTGACATCACTTTTTTGACAACTTTCCCAACAACCTATAAATACATACCCCGATGATATATTGGCATGGTGTTTTGAACCTTTTTTTCTTTTGCTTTTACAAAAAAATCGCTATATGCATAGGTTTGTCAAAATAGTTGATGCAAAATAGATGTTCAAATATCATTGCTTTTTTTCCTTTACTTTATTGCACCAATGTTGAAATATAAATATTACTGAAGATTACTATGAATATTGTTTAAAATATAACTACAAAAATACCTTAGGTGGTTTAATCCAGCTAATAACTGGTATTTCGGACGGCTTAATGTTAAACTGACTTGAAGCATGAGTTCCCTCAAATCCAGGAGGTAAAATATCATCAGAACCAGCTTCTCCTTGAGGCAACAAGGATGATATCTTTGCTTGGAGGTGATCTTGAGAATTCAACCCAACTTGTGAAGGAGATTCCTCGGATAAGAATAACCTAACCTGTTCAACAAAAAGGAAACAGTCTTTTTCCTTTTAGCATTCTTATAATATGTACTTTATAATGAACATCTGGGCAACATCGTCTTAAATGACTAATTATTGATTATGTTCACTCGATACATTCTGAAGTGCATGCATGGTGGTTACTTTTTTCTTAATAAGCCAAGATACTAAATATAAATAAACGCCTAACCAAGCACAAAGAGTGCAAGGAAAGGACACTAAAATAATGTATAGTGCAAAACTACAAAAATTCACAGCACAAAGAAATAAACAGGTTTTGGATGAAAGTGGTGATTACTAATTTGCAAACACTTGAAACAGAGAAACACAAGCTTATTGATAACAAATCATAAATAATAGAGAAAAATCAAATACCACTCATAAAATATGACAATGAAAGATGGCACACAAATAAACTTGCATCAAACTGCTATCATGATCACTTTAATTTTTGATAATATTAATAATATATGAGGAATAGATGAAGCGATTTGTGATAGATTTCATACAAGCACAATATTTGATGATTGAATGTAAATTGTTCTCTCTAGAAAACAACACAATCAGACATAGCCAGAATAAATTTAGCCATTTTGAATGCACAATAAATGCAAAGGCATTCATACTTCAGAGATATATTATATCATATAACAAACTCTTTCTTATTCAAATTATTATGGGTAATCATAATAAAGGACTTGATGATACTCAATTTTCCATCCATAAGATTCATACTAGAGATACTTAGAAGGCCAGAAATCAATATCTTCTACTACTCATATTTTTATGATTATTGTAGACTAGGGGAGACACTGATATCTCGTTAATTTGCCCAACAAGAGGATCAGCCCTTCTCTCTATAACTCTGCATTAAGACTGGGTTAACACCAAGTTAAGATCCTGATTAGAAGTGAAAACTGATTCTTAAATCCAAATTGCGAGCTTTTTCAAAATGCCCCTAATCAGATCCCGAGACCTTCATCTCTTCAGCCCAGTGTTAGACAACAAAGACCACTTACAACTTATATTCAGCCACACTTGACAGGTGTTGTCTGAGGTGAATTAATTGGCTGGCCAACCAAGAATTTCTGTCACCTTTACATCCGATACTTCTGCATGCACCAGCGGTACATCTCCAGAAAATAACACACTGACTTGGCCCTCCCATGTTGGAAGTGGCTGAGATCTTGCACTTAGTCTCCTTTTGAAACAGAAAAAGAACAGAACTTTAGAGAGAGAGAGAGAACATAGACTTCTAAGCTGCAAAACTCTACCAAGACTGTTTGAACACCAAAATATCCTTACTAACAGTAATATCAGCGTAAGCAAAAGGACACAAGATTTCTTTAATTAAACTCACGGACAACTTGAAACCACACTAACACCGGTATAACACATGAGCAACAGAATTCGTATGAACAAAACAAGGAAGTGAAAACAATAGATATTCGGGTTATGAAGAGGCTTTTTCTAAAATAGAAAAAACCAACAGCATAAAAAATTCTCAAAGATCGAAAAATGCAACTAAATTGGAAGGGAACCACATGACATTGGAGCCTGAAACTAATGTTATCTTTTTGGTGAAACAAACATTGCATCCAAGAAAAAATAAGCAATTACTTTACTAGAACAGGTAAGAGAAATCAATTAATCCACGTACATAGTGATATTACAAAGCATAAGCAGCCTGGTTAACAACCACAAGAACACACCAAGAAGAAATGGAAAACTAGTATTATCAATGGTGGATGGTGGATCATTGTGGAAAGTTAAAAATCTGCAATATAACATCACGGCGCCTCCATCTTTCAAAAATTGGCTGTGATGGTTGTCAAAAAACGCACACGGAAATCCTCCATGGTGCTGTCTAGCAAATATTTGACAACACGGTGTGAAACCTTTTAACTAATGACCAATCGTAAAAGGCTAACAGAATGACTGTAAAAAAGCTTCAAAGTAACTTCATTGAATGGAAACTTGAGGGTTGAGAAAAGATTAAGAAGAGCATTAGAAACTAATTCTAATATGGTGCCCACATTTTTGCATGCTGAAGATGTTTACCAAAGGCAAAACTACTTCAATAATTTACAAAAGTATAGCGCGTGTTTGGCCCTGCATTGCCATTGGTGTGCATCGTAAGTGTAACACGTGCAAACGATAAATCAAACACACTAATAACCTACAAGAGCAATTGCTCATAGTCTCATACAATCAGAACATATGATCAAACCAACACCCGTCACAAGTCTCATTTCAAATATATTTATATCTATACGATAAAATACATGGCAGTACACAAAAACTACATACATCAAATGACGACATAATGTACTAAAAAAGTGGATGGTAATACATGACAAAAAAAATAGTACAATACAACTCACATAATCTACCTAAGATTACAGAGCACAAGACTATACAAAAGAAACAGCAACCAACCCAGATAAATCCTCATTAGGAGATTCAAATTAGACAAGTAGTTCATCTCCAAATCACTATTACCAATCCCAAATACATCTCAACTTCCTTATCATTGTAGTCTACTTTTTTTTATCCTGTTTTTTTTTTTTTTTGCTTCTTCTTATTCATCATTAAAAATTATCACTTTTCTATTTAAAACTTCAATTCAATTTTTTTAATTGAATATGTATTCAATTTTGTTTTAATTGAATTAATTCCTCAATTCAGAAATCACATGCAAAGCTAAAAAGTCCGATCGGATTAATCAGGAAATTTTCCTCTGGAGATTAGATGATTGCATGTGAAGTTGGTCAAAATTAAAGAAATATATAAAAATTAGGGTTTAAAAATGAATCGATTATTAGAAGTGATTATTTGATGTAATCGATTTTGGAAGATAATTTATACTACCTGACAAAGATCTAATTCGGAAGGCCATGAAACTCTCTTCAATTTTCGCAATCCACGCATATTTTCACACCACCACGAATATACAGAGTAGCCGAAAAAATGAACAAAACGTATTTGATGTATCTTATGCAAGAGACGGAGAGAGGGACCAGACCTGAGCAGTAAACTCTAGTCTAGTGTTCTAAAACATTGAACCGGATGGTTAGACCGGTTTGGTGGTCGGAAATCGAACACATTACTGGTCAGACCGGATATATGTTGTTGAACCGGAATTTTGGGCTTTCTATGGGCTCTGGCCTTAAATCTCACTTGTGTTATACTAATTTTTTTTTTAGATTTTATTGTTACACCCTCCATCCCTCGCACGTGCACCCTCCAACAAATGGAGATGCATGTAAAGAGCAAAATCAATTGTATCTAGGAGTATGATCAAATATAATATGGACGCACTCTCTTTCAACAATAATTATATCTAGGAGTATGGTGTGTGTTTTAGAGATTCTACGAGGCTAGTTATATTTGGCAAATTAAATTATTTTCACTTCTCTGTCGCCGTTCTAGAAGCAGAAACCATTGGATAGCTAGAAATTATCAAAGTGGTCATAACAAACAGAATGTATGTTGTTTTGTTTGAAACTAATTACAATTCATTATATGATGCTCTTGTCGCTTCCAATGCTCCTTTTAAAGAGTTAGGTGATCTTGTATTTAAATGTGGAAGTCTCTTACTCAGTAGACCCAACTTTATAATGTCATATATTTGAAGATAAGTAATGGAGTTGCTCATAGTATTACTACAAGATCTTTATCTCATTCTAACTAGGGATGTCGATGTGTATCCATGGATACAGATAGTATGATGCACGTCTCCGCCCCATTGGATAAATATAATACATGCGTTCGCCCCGTAGTCGTGTGGATACCCACTATACAGGTAACCCGTGGGTATTGAGGTATTCACAGGTACCCATGAATTTTTGAATTTATTTATTTTTTGATATAAAGAAGAACTCTTTTAATTACCAAAAAAACATTGACTTTTAAACATTCATTCAAATTTAATAAATCATACCAAATCCATACAAAATTCATGATTCTCACATAATCCATGCAAATTCGTTAAGTAAAACAAAAGCATAAAAATTCCAAATTTCATATGCATTCTTATGTGTGTGTCTACACACACACACAATGGTATTTTAGTAATTTACTGAATTTATTCTCAGGTATGGGTACTAGCGGGCACATGTATCATCAAATCTGTGTCTGCATCCATAAAATAATGGGTAGTCAAATATCCGTTTATTATACACATAAATACTTGATTGGGTACC
>Ga0315915_1003783_pt1 | contig 19176 bp, 12 predicted proteins | sample MpolbnodulesMG_FD_207738 | JGI IMG/M metagenome (GOLD analysis project Ga0315915, IMG submission 207738) | Medicago polymorpha root nodule microbial communities from Los Angeles, California, United States - branched nodules | ecosystem: Host-associated > Plants > Roots > Nodule | place: USA...
AAAACAAAACCCTCTAATTCCAAAATCTTAGGAAAACAAACGACACTATCCGTTTTCATTTCAGTTCCTGTCTGTTCCCCCCTCTAACCGCCCCCAGCCACCGCCGCTGTCACTGCGCCGTGCTTCAACCACATCTGCACACGTTCCGCCGACGCTCTCCGACCGATACCTTGAGGTTTAGTTCCCCTTTTCTGTCTTCTACTTCTACTCCTCTTTCTTCAATGGCTTTTGATTCCGCTTTCACTGATTCCAAACCCAATTTCAAAATTAGTTGTGGAAATGATGATAATTATTATTACCAAATAACTCTAAAGCGGAATCAAAAAACCATTGAATTCAACGACCTTTTTGATGAGTTTCTGGTTTATGGTGTTTCACTCATGTTTTCTTTCTTCTTTGATTTCGAAATAGTTTATGGTTTTGCTATTTGTTTTTTTTAGTGAAAATGAAGAAAATGATAGCACTAGGGTTTGAAGGTTCAGCAAACAAAATAGGTGTTGGTGTAGTAACCCTAGATGGAACAATTCTTTCAAATCCACGTCACACATATATAACACCACCAGGTCAAGGTTTTCTACCAAGAGAAACAGCACAACATCATTTTCAACACATTCTTCCACTTGTTAAATCAGCTTTAGAAACAGCACAGATCACTCCACAGGACATTGACTGCATTTGTTACACAAAGGGTCCTGGCATGGGAGCTCCGTTACAAGTTTCTGCTATTGTTGTTCGCGTGCTTTCGTTGCTTTGGAAGAAGCCGATTGTCGGTGTGAATCATTGTGTGGCTCATATTGAAATGGGTAGGGTTGTAACCGGTGCTGATGATCCTGTTGTTTTGTATGTTAGTGGTGGGAATACTCAAGTTATTGCTTATAGTGAGGGAAGGTATCGGATTTTTGGGGAGACTATTGATATTGCTGTTGGGAATTGTTTGGATCGGTTTGCTAGGGTTTTGACACTTTCCAATGATCCTAGTCCTGGTTATAACATTGAGAAGGTGATTTTTCTAATTATCTGTTCTACGTTGTTTATGATTGCTGTATGATATTTGGATTGTTTTTTTGCTGTAATTTTCCATGAGTTGGGTTGTAACTTGGGAGCATGATCTGTTTCGTCTTACCTTGAAAAAAGAAATTGAATGTAATTACCATCTTTGGTTTGGGATTTCTGATATCTTAGTTTTATCCATTTCGGAATTTCAGAAAATGTGATCTATTTTTTGCTTTTGATGACAAAATTACCACTAGTTTTTTCGTGTTTCTTATTTTTGCAGATTTGTTGTTCACCGGAAAAGTGAAAACAAAAATAGTTGCTGTCTATCTGAACACACATTTAAAAAACGGGAAATAAAATGAAAATAAAGTGGCCGTTTTGTGGTTAAAAATTTAAAACATGAAAACAGAAAAGGTTCTCTCAAACCAACAGGACCGATGTTTTTTGCATGTTTTTTTTCTGTTAAAAATAATAAAATTAACAAGAAAAAACTAAATGTATAGTTTTGTCATGTTTTATATTGCTTAACTGACTAATGCTGTCATAAGTTGATCTGTCTCAATCTCAAGTCTCAAGTTGCCTTACACAGTTTCCTTATATTTCAGCTTGCGAAAAAAGGAGAGAAATTTATAGACCTTCCTTATGTTGTCAAAGGGATGGATGTATCTTTTAGTGGAATATTGAGCTATATTGAAGCAACTGCTAATGAGCAGCTAAAGAATAATGAGTGCACACCTGCAGACTTGTGCTACTCTCTGCAGGTAAATTTTATTTGAGTCGATCCCTTTTCCTCCTGGTATCTTGTACAATTGTGTTCATAATATAAATGAAACTTTGTGAGTTGATATTCATTGTTTGTTGCAGGAGACACTGTTTGCCATGCTGGTGGAGATAACTGAGCGAGCCATGGCTCATTGTGACACGAAAGATGTTCTTATAGTTGGAGGTGTAGGTTGCAATGAACGCTTGCAAGAGATGATGAGAACAATGTGCTCAGAACGTGGCGGAAGGTTGTTTGCCACTGATGACAGGTACTGCATTGATAATGGTGCAATGATAGCTTATACCGGTCTCCTTGAATTTGCCCATGGTGCGTCAACTGCACTGGAGGACTCTACATTCACTCAGCGGTTCCGAACAGATGAAGTCAAAGCAATCTGGAGAGAAGCAAATTTGGCAAAATCAAATAGTACAAAACCGTTTGATTTTCAATCTTGAGGTGCGCTAGTTTCCTTGCGCACACAATTATAATCAATTTCAGTTAACTATATAAATAGTCTATTTTAATCATGTAAAGAATTTGTTTCTATTTCTATTCCATAGTCAAGGTTAGGTGGGGGAATTCCAAATACTAACAAGTTAAATTCATTTATTGACTCCTGCAGCCTTTTTTTCTTAAGTTTTGTATATGTCAAAAGGATAACATTTTAACAATAAGACTAGGGAACCAGAGCTGAATTATCTACTAAAATCACAACTAAAACAGTATTCATTCCCCCAGGATCCTACTGTTGGGAACATGGTGATTTTTTTTTTCTTTCTAATGTGCTCCTGCTAGTAGGATCCCACCAAAGATTAACACCAAAGGATTAGAGAAACGGAATTATTTGCCTATGAATTTGACTAATTAAAAGAAAAAGGTTACACTGAGGAGCTATCCTCTCCTACACTAGAATATTTCTCTAGTCAACCACTCACGAATAATCTTCCTAACCCTCCTTAGGAAAAGCTAGTCCTGTTTATAATCTACAGGACTTACAGAAAAACAGTTTTAACAATCACAGGAACTAACAACCCTATCGAATAACTAACATAACTAGTTATTGGTTTACAACGTTCCGCATTTTCCTATAGTTAATCTTCAGGATTCTGTCTCCTGTTATAGGCTCTTGTTGCCAAACAGCTCCCGCCAATTTTCCGCAATAAGTTGCTGATTTCTCAACTTTAATTTAGCCTTCCAACTAGTGCATGGGGATCTTTGTTTTGCGTGCTGAAAAACATTAGTTGTGCTCTAGGCTCCATTAATCCCAAATTTGAGTCACATTGGCAGACATTGCTAGTTACAACAACTCTCTCATAGATTCCCTTGCAGAGGTGCGTTTGAACTGAAGATGGATATTAAATCCGCAAACTATCCTCAATTTGGCTTTGGCCATCATTAGGTTTGGAATGACACCTGATTTCCACAAAGTCCATTTTTCCACTCTATGTTTCTTATTCAACAAAACCATTCGCATTAGCGGAACATCACTATAGTTGACACCCATAGTTGCTCTGCTTGTAGCGACCAACTACCTGCCTCCTGAAGCTGGTGTCCGGCGATTCCAGTGGCACTGGTGGATTGGTTAGAACCTGTGTCAGTAGGGTCTCCACATTTGCCGTTTGAAAATTGTGATCTTGCTGTTTTGGCAATTCTGCCGACATGAGTTGTTGCTTTGAGTGCAACTCTTGAACTGCACGATTGCACCCCACTTCACCATCGTCCTCATTTTCATTGGAAGGTCAGCTACCATACAAAGCTACCATACAAATAGTATAGGTCGAAATTTTTGATGCCATGCCTTCCTTCTGCCTAAACTCTATATTCGTTTACCTGCCGTCCATGCCTATAAGTTCAGCGATATAATCCTAGTAAACAAGTTTTGACTCCAAGTTGCTTGTGCCTGCCATGTTGCACCATCCTCCACAAACAATGTGGATGATACAGTTTTGGTTGATGTTCTTGTTTCTCCTCTTCTTTTGTCGTGTAGACCAAATCTTGTTCTTTTTTTTTTTGAATCGGCAAATATTATTAAACGCCATCCCCGCAAGACGCAAGGTATGGACGAAATAAGATACAAATGGTGCTGCATATAGACGGTACACCATAACCACCTAAAAACACCCCTGAAGATAAACCCACCAAAATACATCACCACCTAAAACAGACTCCTTCACAAAAACAAGCACTGTAAACACGATATCCAGCACCGCCCATCGTCACAACTCACCCCCAAAGAACACCCTCAAAATAAAACTCTCATACCCCCAACACCCAAGCTGAGCCACATATCGAAGAGCACCTAACCAAAGGATCATGCAGCTTCCATAACCTCGCGACCTCCGATCCACCGAAAGAGCACAAAACAAAAGCCCAAAAACCAACTTGAGTCAAAGAACTGACTCCCGATCTCGAATCAAAAGTGATCGGCCCTCTAGATTTTAGAACCAAATTAGCAGGGCACCCCTCGGCCCCGGAACACCAGAGAAAAACCATATCAAGTCAAACAAAGATTGTAGCTAGACCCCAACTCCCAATCTCGAAGCAAAAGTAACCGGCCCACCGAAAACCAGCACACAATATGTAAGACGAAAGACATGGCATGCGAAGTTTAAACAACAAACAAATCAAAAGGAAAAGGCTCAACGACACGCACCCTCCAAACTCAGTAAACACCTAAACCACCCAAAAAGCACAAACAAGAGCTAGTGACGACGAACATGGACCCGTTTAACAGAGTTTGCCTCCAAAGGAAATCACCCCAACAAACACCCGCCTCCTCACTTAAAACATCAACCACCACCACAAATCATCACCCCCACCACACTTCACCACCACCACGCATCACCACCACCACCACAATTGAATAACCTCCACCACCACTACATCACCCCCGCGCATCACCACCACCATCACTGCATCACTACGCCGCCAAACATCCTCACCAAGAAACAAGCAACAACACAAACATAAATCTAGAGGAAGACGAAATCCAACAGCATAACACGGGCAGCGACGCCGGTTTGAAGCGGAAACACAACCCAAATCATAAAAAGGCGGCCGCCTATGACAAGGAAAAACAACCAAGCCAAAAAGCGACAAGAGCCCACCAACACGACCCAAAAGGACCCAAAAAAATTCTGAAGGTACATGAATGACTACTACTGCCAACACGGAGCGTCTACGCACCAAACCCTTTCGAGTAACATCTGACGACTCAAGATCACGAAGATGAAACAAAACTTTTAAGGAACCACAACAAAGTTGCCTCCAAGTTGCCCAGACACACAAACAACCAATAAAAAAATAAAATAAACAATTAGTCGAACAACACAACACGACATACCAACACGAACAAAAACAACACGAAACCCAACCACACCTCCAGCGAGGTACAAGCACCCACGCTGAAGGTAGAAGTTTTAGACACTCCTTAGCAGTGATTAGCAGTTTCTATGAAACCATAAAACTCTAGTTATGGACAACAAACAATTCGTTGAAACTCCACTGCAATCAAAGAAAGAAGTCAATACAATGGACTCACAAAAGAAGAAAACATCACAAAAGGGAGAACAACAACCAAACCAAAAGAAAAACTTAAAAAACAAAGAGAAAAGTTCGGCCACCAAAACAGGGGTGGCGCGAACAAAAAAACCAACCCCAAACTCCGGCGAGCAGCCGACCACTGACAGACCCACGAAACAGAACCGAAAGGGACATCCAAGCTCGATAACAGCCACCCAAACAGCTACGAAGGAGCTGATTGTCGACAAACGACGAGAGGCAACGAGATCGGAGCAAAGAAGACAAAATCTTGTTCTTGATTCTTGATGGCTGCACTTCCCTGTGTCTTCACTAGAAATTTGTTTCTATTGCTGCCACCAGCCTTTCTTCGAAGAAGATAGCATCACTTCCTTTTTTGTCTCGTAATCAGGTATTTGACGCAGCAAGTACATGGTTTGTCTTGTTCTTTCAACCTTTCTTGATGCAGCCAAACTTGTGCCTCCATATTTCTTGTGCCTTTTTGAGCTTGATAAGACTCTCCCTTGAAGGACACGGTATTTAATTTTGACTTGACCTCTTCAAGAATGCCACTGAATTCTCCATCAATTTCAACTTGCAACAATTCCTCTGCTTACATTGGCTACTCCTTGTGGATCCTGAAGGTTAGTCCATTTGTTATGAACCAAGAAATTGAATGCAACTGAAAGAACTATTGTATTGAAAGAATGGAAGAGAGAGAGAGAATTGAAGAGAGAGATCTCCTTCAAGGGTTTCCCCTTCTACAGTAGAGCCAAGTGTTTACAAATTTGAATATGCCCCCTATCCATGTATCCTTCTATTTGCACGTTATTTATTTAACTATCCAACTAATTAAATAACTGCTCTAACAATTCTTAACTACTTCAATTGCCTTTTATTCTATATCGTAACAAATCTAATACAATAAAGGAGACAAACCAATGTGACCGAGCCTTTTCTGAAGATTATTGATAAATCTATTTTGTTACAATTTGGTTTCTGTTAAAAAACAACTTGAGAAATAAGCTATATAATTGAAGGAAAATGCTCATCCTTACGAAAGAAATAGCACAAGAAACACAAAGCATACATGCTAATTTTCTTTTTCGCCCATACCAACTTGTTTTCCGCCAAATACGGAAATAACATGTTTCCCCTACTTATAAAACAGATGTTCTTGCCTTTTCTTTTATTCGTGAAAAGTAGCATTCCTCATAATTGTATATTGTGTGTTTCGCAGGGCTGAGTACTCAATTGTGACAGATGTGAATGAAAACCCCACGGGACTAGTTGATATTCCAAATCGGCCATCTTCAAGTTTAAGTTTGTAGTTATACTCAAGTACAATTAAATTTATTAGCGTGGCAACTTTATGTATGAAGAAACTCTTCAATTCGTTTGATATTTTGTAGAGTTGTGACGGAGAAGTGTCATCTGCGCCAACATATACCAGGGTCCATGCTTCCAAATCAATGGCATTTGCCTTGTACCCAAGGTCCTGGTATGAGTGACCTTGTAACAGCTTCCTTTCCTCCTCTCATTAGGCTAGGATTATCCATGTGATATATTGGCATTGAGGTGATCTTGTTGGATTTTGATTATATATTTGTCCACGTGATATCCATGTAGAGATGCACATCCATGGTTTCACATCCTCTTATTCTACCACTGTCTTATCAAAGTCTCTTGGGATCCAATCTTATTGCCTATGATCTCTTTTATTGCTTATGGTCTTTTTGTTTAGTTTGATATTGATAATGTGGTAAGCTATAATGTAACAATTACATGTCACTGTGTTTTTCCCTGTAATTTGCATTTTACGCCAAAGTTAACCACTCCAAATACAACCGCAAGTTTTATTATTAAGTTTTTTTTTTCTTCTTTTCTTTCTACACTGAGTCGATACTGCAGCCTTGAGTCCGACATCACGTCTTTATGCTACGCCGCAAGATGCTCCAATGCTAACTGTTAGAAGCTTGAGAAGCCAAACCAATTTTTTGAACTATTACTATTAGTTGAACATGTGACATTAGAGGTGAGTAAGATAGTTGAGACATACTAAATGTGTTTAAAATCCTCTTAAATTCTGATCGACTCAATTTAAGATCAAAAGTCTATAAATGATGAGATTGAGTTGATTCAAAATTTAATTAAAATAAAATTTAAAGTTAATCATTTGGTTATATCTAAAACTAAATAGTAAAATATCGCTTCAAAACAAAAAGTAAAGGGTAGTGTTAACTTGTGCCCTTGGGGCACATGTTAAGAAATCCTAAAAAGGAAATATTCCCTTAAACTTTGTGCATTCAATTCATTAAAACATTAAAGGTTAATTTTAATGCACGCACTTCAATACATTATTTCTATATTTGGCTTTTAAACTTGTGCCCTTTGCCTTAAAGGCACAATTTAACATTTTCCAAAAGTAAAAATATCAATATGTGGTTAGTGCAAATGGGGAGGGACTCAATATTTTAAGCAGGTGGTTTGAGGTTCGAGCCTGAACCGTGTTTTGCATTGATAAAACTTTATTTAAAGATGAGAATTTACTTTATGGATTCAATACATTTCTTGATTGAGATTAGAACTTTGACCATACCTTTTACAATATCTTCACAAGAAAAAGAAAATGCATTTTACCATGTAGCCAAAGGCAAACATCAATCTTAGATGAGTACTTTGCTAAAATATTACTAACTATTAACATAAAATTCAATATTAATATTTTATTTATAAATGCTTTACCACAAACAGATAGAATTAACATATGAGACCAATACATGTTTTAAATAAATTATTTAAGCATATATTATCTCTTAATAAAGGTTGCCTCCTCTCAAAGGCCAAGAAATACTTCAAATAACAATCACAATAAAACCAACATTAGCTCTTCGTAGTCTCGAAGCCTTTTCTATACACAAGTGTTAGATGTTGCGCAAATTGTTGGATTATAGAATACAAAAGAAAAGCAAAAAACACATGGATGCTTTCACCGAGAGGCAAGAGACCTTGGTGAATAGCTCATGGGAAACATTCAAGAAAAACATTCCTCAACTTAGCATTCTCTTCTATACCTTGTAAATCTTCTTTGTCTACTATGACCTATCCTTTAATTGTTTGTTTTTTAAGTTATAGTTTGTTTGAATTTCTAATTTCTATTATATGTTTATGTTTTTTTTAACTTAAAATCAAATGTATCCATGTGACACTCTTTGGTTATGGTTTGATTGAAAATAAAAAGGATATTGGAGAAAGTACCAGATGCAAAGGACATGTTCTCGTTTTTAAAAAACTTTGATGGAATACCACATAACAATTCAACGCTTGAGGCGCATGCTGAACTGATTTTTGAAATGGTTAGTATAATCATTCGAAACTTCAACGATGACTAATGTCGGCGTATAAGTAAAAGTTTATTGTCTTTATCATTGTAATGTATGTGACAATGGCCTAATTGATGTTAGTTTGTCAAAAATAAGATAAAACATATGCGAGCGCCTCAAAACTCAACTCATATGTTTATTTTATATATTTTTTGTCAAATCGACACCGATCAAGTCAATGTCTCAATCATGAAAACGAAAAAGATGTGAGCTAGAACTTCTACATGTAGAAAACGGCACCAATCGCCGTTGGTATTTTAAGCAACTTTCTACTTGCCTAATATCCTATTAATATGTCCTCAATTGTTATTTCATAATTTTGATTGTCTTGATTATCATGCCTTATGATATTTTTGAATTTTTAATCGTAGACCCGTGACTCAGCTGTTCAACTCCGAGCAAAAGGAAAGGTAGATGTGGCAGATGATGTTACATTAGAATATTTGGGTTCTGTCCATGTTCAAAAAGGTGTCATTGATCTCCATTTCATGGTATGATCCTTAATTTTACACAATGCATGTAAGCATTAGTTATTAATTTTAAAATGCTTCATGTGATAAAGTCATTTGTTTGTTACTAAAAAGTTAGTAAATGTTCTCATGAGCATAGCTCAGTTGACACAAGTTAAGTATTATTGTATGTAGGGGTCGGAGCTCGAACCTCAAACACTTTAGTTATTTACCTTAAAAAGTAAATTCTAGACCAAAAATAAAGTTATTAAATTTTCAGAGAAATGTTACGGACACTAGTATGATGAATTATAGTTTTGTTGTTGAAAACATAGTTTCGAGAGAGAAAAAAAGCATTGAATGATATGTTTTTTCAATAGAATCTTTTTTGTTTGTTATTATTTACCTTTAAAAATTGTTCTGTCAAACCAGGAACTAATTACATTAGTCTGTCCCAAACCAACAAGTTCTTTTAATCATAAAGTTCAATATATTATTAGTTTTATAAACTAACTTTTTCAATAAAAAAGCTTACTACTTTTATTTCTTTATTTAATCCAAAAATAAGAGCTAACCAACACTAATATTATGTAGGTGTTTAAAGAAGCAATGCTGAAAACAATAAAAAAGGCTGTGGAGGACAAATGGAGTGAGGAATTGGATTGTGCTTGGGGTATAGCCTATGATCAACTAGCAGCTGCAATTAAGAAGGCAATGGGATGGCCATAAACAAGTTTAATAGATGGTTTTGGTTTCACTAAACTTGTTAAACAAGTTTCTCTTGAAAATGTCAAGATAAATAAGATATTTGCAGATAATCTCTCTCTCTCTCTCTCTTTTTTGCTAATGTCTTCCAAACAAAAAAAAATAAATTTGTATATATAGTTTGTAAAAATAACTTCAATTTTTTTTATGTATTTTAGTTGGCGATAGAAATGTTTTTACTTGTTTTTGTCAAGTAGCTAGTGATTAGAAATTTGCCTCTCAAAATAAATATAATTGAGGTGTCTAAGATTTGAACTTCGACCCCTGCATATATTTTGTAATGTCCCTACCAAAATAAAAAGGTTTAAATATGTTAAAGTCTCACTAAATGCATTTTGCAACCCGTTTCAACATCTCTCTAAAAAAATCATGCATTGAATTCGTTAATAGAATGTATGTACACTTGCGTAAGAAAAAAGTGTATGTAAAATGGAGTATGTTTTACTCTATCATCCCATAAACATGGTACGGGTGCCAGTACGATACATATACAAGTATACGGATATGCAAAATTGTATGTAAAATATTTGAAGAAAATAAGCATTGATTACTCTTACTATTGTATTATTATAAAAGTCACAATTTAAAAAAAATAATAAATGTGATAAAAATAAAAAAGATATTTTTTTTGTGTGCATAAATCATATTATATTTTCATTCATATGTTAGAATATCAACAAAAGCGTTGTTAAAAGAACTCAACACAAATTTTGTCTAATTTTAATTAATTGAATCTCCTCTCTCTTGTTACCTTCATTCACAAGAAGTATAGTTTTAATAGGTTCACCGAAAAACAATTCTAGTGATGCATATATAAAATTGAATCATATATATTTCCACTGAATTTTCACAAATTGTCTCACTTTTGACGCTTCATCTTTTCTAAGATACGCACATGTGAAGTATCTTATAAGTATCATTGTGTATCTGTGGAGTATCCTATAAATATCCATAAAATATTTTTTAAAATTAAAATAATAATTTCAATACTTTGTGGATGTGTATCCGTAACTACCCGTGAAGTATGGATATCCGATACGGATATGTCTCTATATTTGAAGTATCTGAGCTTCATAGATTTTACCAATTTTATCAAATCTTGTGTCTAAAGCATTCGTACAGTATAGCTAACTCTTTCTTTCATGTAGGTATTCATGAAGAATTTATAGAGTTTCAAAGGAACAAGTAATGCTCCGTCCGGTCTCATACATTTATCTTATTTGTTGTTATATTTCAAACTTGAGGGAGTACAGTTTAAAGTGTTTCAGAATAGTTGCATAATGTTTTTTTTTTTGTTTAATATCAAAACCACTGTTCTTATAATATTTACCATTTCTTCTTTTGCTAATCAATTGCTTGTTGTGTACTAGTGGCATACATACGTTTTTTTTAAAGAAGTTGCACACATACTTACATGTGACAAATAAAAATGAGAACATTAACAGGCCATGCAATTTCAATCACATTTTCATAATTCATTGTCAACTCACAATAGAAACTTATCATTCCATTTGTGACTAGTAATAGGATATTTAATTTTGGACTGCAATACTATTGATCCTTCAAATGAATGAAATGGAAGAAACTGAAGTAGTTGACCGAAGCTGGTATATATAATTGGACCGCACAACATCATAAGTCAAAAAGCACTTTCAAATTATGATTTCCAAAATAACCTTCTCAAGAGAGCGAAAGGCTCTTTAAAAACGAAAATTCAAAGTGTTATTAGTTAACATAACACCATATGTTATATATTAGCACTTCATGTTTCTTGTAATATGTTAATTACATGTATCTTGTGTTACTTTCTTTAGTGCATATAGAAGCAGAATGGCCATGTCAAGGTAAATTCTCTCTCTTTTTTGTTATCTCTTAAATGACCACTACTTCACATATTTCGTAATGAATCATGAAATTTTAGATGTTCATCTTCACATATTATAAAAAGTGTATTGCTAAATTTTTTAGATCATCTTATTTATAAACAAATGTTGTGAATGAGATATCATTTACAACATTTTAAGAGATCATCTTATTTAAAAAGTGCTAAATTTTTGTTATCTCTTAAATGTTGTGAATAAGCTTCAGAAACATTCAATGCGACAGTGATGAAGCTTATCATGAAAACGAGAGACAATTGAAGGATAGAAAAGAAAAGAGGAAGTTACACCGTTCAAGTCGGCATAGTAGAGATAAATTTCAGGAGAGATTGGATTTCAAGTTCTATGATTTTAAGGCTCTTGAGGTTTTTCTCTTAGTCTCACTCTCTCACAATAATGGCCATATTTACAATTAAATTATCTAATAGTTATTTTTGCACCTACATTTCCATGATCAAAATGTGCTAGTAGTTGAATGTTTCTTTTTTCTGGATGTGATGATTGTGATTTTGTCACATCGATAATGTGCTATAGTATTTTTCTTTCAAATTTAGTAATCATATTGTCTATACAATTTATTTATTTATAATCATGCAGATTGAAAAAGGGTGGAACCAGCTTTTTGTTTCTATTATTTCTATAGAAACTGGGGAAACCATAGCCAAATCTGGGAAAGCATTAGTTAAAAATGGAGAGTGTGATTGGGAAGACTCTATGTTAAGTACCATATGGATTTCTGATTATTCTCTACAAGATAATCAAGCCTGCCTCCTCAAGCTTCTTGTAGCAATGGTTTGTTTTTGTACATTAGTTGCTTTATTATGTTTCATAAAATTTCACATTTTCTTTTGTTCACTTATATTAGATAACGTATTCTATTTTCACTTTTAATTATAAAAATACCACTCTTTTATAAAATTTGTAAAAAAAAAACTAAAAATAATACTAATAAGTATTTAGGTGACAATGTTCACAAGTCCTAACTCAACTGGTAAAAATGTCGAAATTGTTGGGCTGAACACCATGACCGGGGTTCGAACCGTGACATGCGTGAGCTTATAATGACTTTATCATTTTATCTATCTACAAAAAAAATTGACAATTTTATAATTTTTTTTAAAAAAAAAGTGTTCTAAGACAACATATTCTGAAATGAGTCATGGCATTATGATAATACAGGGATCTCCCAGGTTTGGGACCCTTGGGGAGGCTACCATTAATTTAGCAAGCTACATTGGGCAAGAAACATTTACTGCCTCATTACCTTTGATACAACATTGTTCACGTGGGGCAATCTTACAAGTAAGACTTTTATTTCTTTACTTATAGTATGTTACTATATTTTTACTATATCTATGACAATATACCAATGTTACTATATTTTTATCATATCTATGGCAATATACCAGTTTTCGGCTACTTTTACTCTTAAATCATTAAAAATATTGGAATTGAGCAGGGTAAAAAATGATAGTGACCTAATCCAAAAATCCTTGCTCAATTGACAAAAATGTTAAAATTGTTAGGTCATATGTCATGATCGGATTTGTACCCCAGCAACTCTACTTGTGTTGTGTGTGTGAGTTAATAATGGTTTTCCCATTTATCTATCTACCAAAAAACAAATGATAGAGACCTGATCATAAAAGATTTAAGAGTAAAAATACTTTCGCTCCATCTAATGTAAGATTTTAAGATGGATTAAATGTTAATGCAAACACACTAGGTCGACAATATAGAAAAGGTTTATATTTTTTTCCTACCAATTAATAAGGATTTTTACCTTCCTTGCCTAGCACACCTTAATATTTCCTTTACCTAGCAAGTGGAAATTGGAAACCAAGTAGAGCCTAAGGGTTCGTTTGCGTTCCAAAGTCTTTTTTAATTTTTTTTCCAATTTTCCTTTGATCATATGCTATGAAAGGAATACTACTGCAATGGACGATTGTGACACAAATGGAAAACAATTGCTCCAAATTTCTAACTAGAGAGCAAATGGAATACTATTTGATATTTTTCAACTTTCTAGGAATATTGGATTAATGTTGAAAAGTGCATGTTAAACCAATTCTTGAATGAATTTTCCAATATAAATTTTTTGATTAACCAATCCTCTGTTGTTTTTCAGGTTAAAATTCAGTGTTTGACCCCAAGAAGAAATTACAGGTCTGCAGTTAATGGAATGACATTATTCTGTTTTAACTTTATGTATGTATACTTATGATCATGAAATATGAACTCACTCTTATGAGATTGCACAGGAAAGATGTGAATTCATATGGTGAGGAAGTGAGTGTTGGCTATGATGATGTGGACAGTATATCCCATGCATCTGACACTACATTCAGCAGGACTAGTGTCTCCTCCTCACATTGTGATCACTCAGAAAATATATTTTATCCAGGAGAACTTGGCAGTAAGGTATGATGATTATTCAGCTACATAACTTTTATACAGTCAACTTTCTGTACCTATTATTATCCTATCCTTCAATCAATAAATAAGTTGCTTTCATAAGTTTTCTCAAACAGTGTCATAAGCACTTATGTTAGTAGAAAGCTGAAAAAAGTCAAGTTGAACAGATTCTATGTGGTGTTCCTACTCTAACTTTATCAGATCTTTATATGCATGACATAACTTACACTACACCAGTACACTTCCCCTTTGGTTATCTGACTACATGTTTGGAATCACAGTAACCAATTGTTGAATGCACGGTAGATCAACTCTTGTGAGAGTAGCTTTGTGATCAACTAGCAGAGTCATTGCGAAAAATGAAATTTTAAAAAACAGTCAATATTATTATTTTAGATAGTTCAAACAGATTCTCATTTTTTTTACCTCCAGTTACAAGTTCTTGTTCAAATTGACTTTTTTCAAGACAATAAAATCACCTTCTGATGTTTCAGAGAAGAGGTCCTCTGACGACATGTTCAGATCATGACATTGGCTCTTTGGAGAGTTCCCTTCCCTCTTGGATTGAAAACTTAACCCAACAAAGTAATGTCAATGGATGGAAGACTAATGTACAAGAGAGGCAAGACTTAACCTGCTCTAAGGATGGCCCCTATTCACTCGATGATACTTCCATGCTGAAACATGCATCCTCTACTTCAGAAACCTCGAGTTTAGGGACAGAAATTCAACACGACAAAATGGAAGACTTTGGGAAAGTTCCGCATGCTGGTGACACAGCATCAACAACGAGTGTTTGTTCATCTAAGGATATGCTGGGAGCAGCGCAAGTAACAATCGAGTTACTTCATGGTGAGGTGAAGATGTGGGAAGAAGGTTCTAGAAAGCTGATGACTGACGTGGACAGACTACGGAAGGAGCTACAGAAGAAGTCAAAGCATAAAAAAGATCTTGAAATGGAGCTATCAGCATCGCGCAAAGAGAGCAGTGATCTGAAGGAAGAAATTCAACGGCTAACCGCTATGGTGAAACAAAATGGCAGCAGAAATCACAGGCTTCAGATTGAAGAGAAGGATAATATCATAAAGGAGTTGAAAGATGAGATCAGTTATCAGAAAGGTCTTAATCATGACTTGGAAGTGAAGCTAAATAAAACACAGGAGTCAAACATTGATATTGTTTCCATTTTCCGGAATTTTGAAAAGAAAGTAGAAAAGCAGAAAATGGAGATTGCTCGTCTATCAAGGATTAGTATTCAGTTTCAAGATGCTGAAAATAATAGTCGCGGGACCGAAGACAGTGAGGAAGAGGACTTCAGCTTGAGCATAGAAGCTATGCCACAGATAACGAGAAAGGAGTTCGGTCATTCAGGTTTTGATTTCAGTACTAATGAAAATGCAATACGATGCCTTCATGAAGGGATTGAACTACAAGAATTCAGGAACATGGAGATCGAACGCCAAGTCATGCGAGAGAAACAAAAAAGCATGCAAAGCACTATCCAGTTTCTGGAGAAAACTCTGGATGAGAAAGATCAAAAGATGCAAACTGCAACAAGACATTTTATGGCTCAAACGCTTGAAGAAAATGAAGCAAAATGGAGAAATAGACTGTTTGAGAAAGAGAAACAAATCACAAACTTTGAAAAGAAGTTATATGGCAGTGTTAATGCTTTCAGCAATGAAATATTAGCTTTAACACAAAGGGTGCAAGATCTTGAAGCTGAATTTCGCAAGAGGCATGGAGAGTCCAAAGAGGATCTTGTCGTTTCTGGTTCCTTTCCTTCGAACTCTCTGCTCTATCACTTTGACACTGCTATCAACATCACTGAAGCATTCCTAGAGTTATATAAGCAGCTTCTACTTTCAGTAGAAAACCTGAAGGATCAAGACTCCCCCAAAAATGAGAGTTGTTTCAATATATCAGAGCTTTCGAAAGTTGCCGGTAAAATGGATTTGAAGGAATTGACGGAGGGAATATTGTGCACCATTATCCAGTTAACTAAGCTGCTTGAATCAAAGGCTGCTTCCTTTGAAAATGAGATGAATCCTCACAATGAAGTAAGGAATTTGTCCGAGTTAGAAAGTTCAGATGATAACCAGCATGCTTTATTTGAACTAGAGGCAGAAGTTGCACAGTTATCAGAACAGATATCTGGCTTGGAAGCTGAAGTGAGACATCTGAATGAAGAAAAGGCGTTGACTCATTTGGCCCTAGAGAATTCCGAAAATATTGTCATATACCTCCAGGCTGAGATCAGGAGAATGGAAAATCTAAATGAGGGCCAAAAAATAGATTTGAAAATAATGGGAGAGAGCATACAGAAAAAATGGACAGAAGCTCAAGAGGAGTGTGATTTTCTGAAAGGATCCAACTTAAAATTACAAGCTACAAATGAAAATTTGATTCAAGTATCTAAAACCCTTCAGATGGCAAATGGTGAGTTAAGAATGCAAAACTTCGCGTTGCACAACCGATATACAGTACTGGAATCTAAACTGGGGGAATCACAAATTACATTTTCTGATATAATGAAATTTGTTGAAGACTTGGAATGCAAATTTACTTCAATATTGGAAGAAATTGCTTTGAAAGAAAAAACCATAAATGTAGACCTAGAAGCACTTCTTCAGGAAAGCATAAAGCAAAATGAAAGGTTTACTATAGAAGAGAGATTTTTAACACAGATGTATATGGAAAAAGCAGCTGAAGTGAGCAACTTGCAGAGAGAGGTTGAACACCTAACAGACCAGATATCTGACATCTATGATAGACACAACATAATTGCCTCTAAAGTTGTACTTGATGTCTATGATTTATGTGCTGATAAAGCTATGACTGAATCTGCTCTTCAAGAAGAACAGGAGAAAGTAAAGCTATATGAAGCAAAGCTTGATAATCTTCACGCAGAATATGAAATCACAGTGCATAATTATAATAAAGAGCTGGCTGCTATGAGGGAAAAACATGAAACTCTGATGGTTAATCATGAAAAAACAGTTGTTTTGTTGGGAAACTCAAAATCAAATGAAGAGAAACTGAAGGGCATTGTTAGAGGGCTCGAGGTGGAGCTGAAAGACTCTGAACTAGAGAGGCTACAAGCAACAGAAGAAATTTCTGAACTCGAAGTTCAACTTCAGAAAACTGTAGTGCTTCAAAATGAACTCTTCATCCTCAAGAAATCACTATATGAAGCAGAAATTGAATACAGAAGACTGGAAGCTTCATATCAGATTCTATCCTTAGAGTACAACGTGCTGAAGGCTGAGAAAGTATCCTACATGCAAAGAGTCTTAACCACCGAGAAAATTACATCAGAGTTTGAAGACTGCAAGCGTAGCAAAGTTGAACTTGAAGACAAAATCTTTCGGCTGGAATGGGATCGAACCACAAAAGAAGCTTCTTGGCGTAATAATGCTCAATTAAAGTATGAACTTGCCCAGGTGACAAGAGAAAATGGTGAGCTATCTAAGAAGAAAGATTCTCTTCAACAAGAGAGTGAAGAATACCAGAAGAAAGTTAAAGCTCTTGAAGAAAAGCTGAAGCAAAAAGATGATAAACAAGACCAATTTATTGACAAAGATAGAATGTAGTACTCTTCAGCTACCCGGGATGATTTGAAACTGTCTCAGCTGGTATGTACAAACTACAAAGAACTGACCTCTAATTATTTTGTTTAAGCTATTAAAATCGGTATCCAAAAGATACGGGGTTCATATATTTGGCTTCCATTTGCAGGAGGAGAATAATTGCAGCTGTATCAAATTCAGCGAAATGCAAGTTTTACAGTCACATATTTCCAGTGTCACAACAAACTTCTGGCTGAATAATATCCCAAGCAGTTTACACCAACACCGGTTTCTTTGTTCACTGTTTGTTTTGACGTTTAGTACTACAAGGCATAGGAATGTTGCTGAGTCAAAGTTTATTTATTCATTTAAAAGACTACGATTCTAGAAAATTTTAAGTCATAAGAGAATGTTAAGAGATTTGTTTTCATGTACTTAAAATTACACTCATGGTAATTCTTTAGAAGTGGCAGGAGATCCGTATTCTCTTTCTCTTTGACACCTGTTTATAACTTGTTGGATTCCTAACATGGCCAGTCTTCAGCAGGATTTAAAAAGAAATTGTCCAAGTTAAAGGATAATAATAATATTAAATGTTACTAAAGATTATATAATTTTTTTACACAATTATTATACAAGCTAAAGTGAGAGGAAGCATCCAAAATTCATTAGGTATGTCAAGTCATTCTGAATTGATATCTTCGCAAGAAGGTTCTGGTTAGAAAGTATTTGATTATTTCTCATTATCCTACTTGTAGCGTGCACGTCAATAGCCAAAATTACAATCATCCAAGTATGACGTTGTTATTCTCACAGATCTTTTGCCTACCCAAAAAAGAAAAAAAAAATCCTCGCAAATCTTTTTCCCAACATCACGACATCAAGTAAATACACAAGAACTTAGCTTTAGATGAGAAGATAGTAACCAAACAGTTTAGATGTGTGTGTGTGTGTGTGTTTTTTCCTTTCTGTTTGATGATGTGTGCTTATTATATTATCATGGGTTAAATCAATGTCATTCTAATTTCAGTCTAGGTTTGCCAAGACATGTATTATTTCTCCACTTTTCACATTGATTAATTGAGCCAAAATGTCCTAGGTACTGAATGACCAAACTACATTTTCTAGAGCTCTCTGCTTTAGTTTGCATGTGCAAGCTTGGAGTTTTCGAAGAAAATATCTACAGTAGAAGAAAGATTTGTAAAGAATAATTGGGCCAACTATTTATTTACGCAAGAATGATGAATTAACAGAGCCATTTGCTAATCCAATTATACAATTCGTGAGGTTCCATATATCAGAAAAACAAGGCATCTACTGAACACTTATAAATAAGAACCTCGAGACATCCAGAACTGAGAGAAACACCCTCGAGATCTTTTCTTCTTTTCCGTGTCCTTCCAATTTTCCTTTTTACAATATGGAATATGCTCTGAC
>Ga0315915_1003785_pt1 | contig 19172 bp, 8 predicted proteins | sample MpolbnodulesMG_FD_207738 | JGI IMG/M metagenome (GOLD analysis project Ga0315915, IMG submission 207738) | Medicago polymorpha root nodule microbial communities from Los Angeles, California, United States - branched nodules | ecosystem: Host-associated > Plants > Roots > Nodule | place: USA...
TTTTTCAGGTCATTTATAGCGCTTTAAAAGCGTTATTGTAAATGGCGCTGGTAAAGGTAAATAGCATTTTTTTCTGTATTAAGTGTTGTCTAAAGCAGGGTTTATATAGCGCTTTATATCAAAAAACGTTAGCAAAGGTTGTCCTTGGATAGCGCTTACATAAATAAAAGCTATCTAAAAGAGGTTTAAAATAACGCTTCTATCTTTATTAACTAATAAAAAATAGCGACTTTGTTTTAAAAGCGCTATGTAACAATAGGTTTAGATAGCACTTTATACAGAAAAAAAGCGCTATAAAAAGAATTTAATTTTTTTATTTCTTTTTTCGGTCAGAATTTTTTTATTTTTTACAGTTAGCGTTTTTTATTAATTTAAAGTAAAATATATATATATATATATATATTCTAAGGGAAATGTATATATTTTTGGCACATTATAATTGAGACTATTATTTATCAAATAAAACTTAAACATATCATAAAATGTATGTATATATAGCATAAAAGTCAGAAATGTATAGCCACTAATACGGTAACATGGATATCTCTAAGTTACAACTAATTAGTTAACATAAAAATCAAAATCTTCTATGATATCATGCAGTCTTCATCTATCTTATTGGTCGTCTCAACATTTTTATCCAAAACAAGCAGGGAAATCATTATTCATTTTCAAATTTTGTTAACTCTCCTCCACCTGAATATATAGTAGAAAACACCATTAGGCAATAAGCAATAACACTATATTATATTAGAGGAAAATTCAAAGTACTACTCATGAATATAAATTAAAGCAAGATTATAATGTTGATTAAAACCACTACCACTTCTAGCAAATATATTTAGAAACATGAAACTCACCTTATCATAAAAATATCATATAACTCTTAGGCTGATCATGAATTGACACCATTTTTCTTGAATTTCTATTAGTTTATCTTTTGAGTATGTTAAACACTTGAAACCATCAATGTACTGCATATATTATAACATAATAAATAACCATGTTATTTAATAAACTTAATTATATACAAATATTATGCTTTAATATAAAAATAACATACCAGCTTTGGAATCTCATTTAGTTTTGAAATGAGAATCTCTTTCATAAACCTCATGACAAAGTACCTGCAATCTATACCATTTTTTTGGCGAGGACACTACAAAAAATATAATAAGTAATTGTATCAATAAAATTATTTATATTCATACACAAATTTTGTAAGGTGGTTATGTTATATTATTAAACATGTACTCGGACTCATGATATGTTATTAAATTTATTCTTTGGGTAATTCATGTAGTCATTGGGAAATGGATCCAAATAATATATGATTTTTGATATGGGATCAATGAAAAATAACACTCAATGTCTATTACACAAATGTCTAAGTTAGAAAATCTTCTATAAATATTGGTAAAAAGTGAGGAAAAAAAACAAAGTTTCAAGGAAAATGGTACCCCAAACTTATATATATGAAATGGTAGAATAAATAACTTGTGCATATCTTATATTTCATAAATTCCTTAACCATGTTCTCTTTGACCAATTCTTTATCTGTTTCAATTAACACCAACGATATGTGAGAAGGAGAATTTCCTTGTGAAATAATTGTCGCCGCACAAGTTTTTCATACAAGTACCTAGTATGAAAATACAATATTATATACTATTAAACGTTTCATTGATACAAATAAAATAATTTGTTCGGTCATTTTAAAGTTATTTTATGTAACTGATATATGCAGACAACATAGACACCTATTTTTGTATTTTGGAAAAACTCATAACAACAACCTAAGCAAGGACATATGATTCGACTGCGGTTTGTGGCGTGTTTCACGACAAACTTAACAAACACTTCTAGTCCATTTTCATATTCCTTTGACAATCGGTTGACAAAATTCAATTTTTATCCAGCGTTTTTTAAAATATAATTAAAAAGAATAAAAATGGTTTCGAATGGAGTAGGACAAGGGACCTGGAGTTGAACGGGAACATAATCTACCACTTGGCTGACTGGAATCACTTACTATATAGCGCTTTTCATAAAATTTGAACGCTATTGATTTTGAACTTACAATGGCGCTTTTAAAGCGCTATTTAAGGTATCGCTATAAATAGCGCTTCCAATAATGAGCGCCATATATGAATAATCCTGCATTTTTTTATATTTATTCTTTTTTAATGAACCTATGATGGAGTTTTTCCAATAAAGCGCTATATGGAATTAGCATCAAAGATAGCGCTTTTGGTAAAAAGTGCTATCTAAAACCTCCATGTTTTTATATATAATGCTTTAGTGTTAAAAGTGCTATTTAAGGGGCGCTATTTTTTCTATATTTTTTAGTAGTGTTAATTCAATAAAAGAGATGGATGAAGTAAATTATATGATATTCCACAATTCTAATCTAGTTATTTGAATCAATGGTATATATACAAAGTAAGTTTTTTTTATGTCACGTGTCACTTCCACGTTTATTCTCAATATTTTTTATTATTTTTTCTATTTTCTAAAACTAATATTTTATTTGGCATAAATATCTCAACAAACTTCATATTTTATTTGTTAATAATTGTGGCACTAATGATCATTATACAACCGTTCTATGTGGGATTTGGACAATGTCTCTTGAAGTAACAAAATCAGGCTCTTACCACTAAGCTGACAACTCATTCCTTCTCTTTTGATAAGACAAAAATATTTTCAATTTGACAACAAATTCCTAATCAAACAAAAATCATTAATTAAGAAATCTAGTTATATTTTATTTAATGATGAGAAGATTTTTATTTAAGTATATGACAATTGTATAATTTTAATAATTTAATAGCGGGTATAGATTATTGTGAGTCCGAGTACTTAAAAATGTTATTTTATTCTATATATGTTAATAAATTTACTAAATCCAGTTAAATTTATCTGTCCTACATCCATTAATTCATTTATACTTAAAATATGCTTTCTAGCATACTATTCATGTGTATCAATGGATATATTCGTTTCGTACCAATATGTTGTGAATTATTTACGGATACTATACATTAATTCTAGACATCCTTAATTATATATCCCAAACAATGCCGGGTAAATACCTAGTTTAATTATAAAACAAAAATAGTTGCATTCCATGTAACCTTCCAAAAGCTTCATACTCAACAAAGTATTGTAATTATTACTTATTCACAGAGTTTAATTGGCATGCCAAGGATCATGTTGTTTTGATCATGACATTGATGTCCAGAAGCAGACGAGTCATACCAAAGCTTTTATTAAACATCCAATATTTTACATCATCTTATCTTAATTGCTTATTATTTGATTCCTTGTTATCCATAACAGAACGTAGAAAACGATCTATTTTCGATTTCAGATTTCGTTATGTCTTGAATGAAAACCGAAATCTGCATAGGGGTTCTTCTTGTTGTTGTATCTCAACCAAAACTACAAAAAAATAAAAAATATTCGCTGCATCACGCAGCTTACCTCATGAGATTGAGTCGGGTCATGTGTGGGTCTTTTTGATCTATGAAGCATGACACTCCTTAGATTAGGCGTTTCCTGGTGTCCGACACGTATCGTGTCCGATACGTATTATGTCCGACACTGACGTCTATAATTACGCTGAATTATGTAATTTTCTTAAATTATTAGCAATGTCGGCGTGTCCGTGTCGTGTCTAATATCCATGTCTATATTCGTACTACATAGTGTTTGACCCAGTTAGAGAGAAATGAGCAAATAAGAAAAGCAACACACAAAAATTCAACCAACTCTGGTATGATTGTGCTATGCCCTTCTAAATCAATCTCAACCAAGATCTCTAAGATGAAAAAAAAAATTGAAGAATCGGTCAAGAAGAAGATATTTATCAAAAAGAAACAATTGAAGAATGTTGTAGAAGCGGTGAGGAGACAGAAGAGACATAAACAGTTAAATGGAGAGAACACGATACAAAAATATACCTTGCAAACATCCCCTATGATTAAGGGAAATGTTAATGAGTATTTTCAGGATACTCTTTAAACACTTTAAATGGTAAGTTTTTAATAAAAAGTTGTGTAATAAATGCATTAGAAATTGTAATAGTTGACTTTTTAAAAGAATCTTATCTACTAAAGCTTGTTTGGTCAAGCTAACCCTAACCCTAAATTTAACATAGCAATTTCCCTCACATTCTAACGCATTTAATTCTAGGTTTGACCTCCTCACCCTTTTAACACACAATAAATTCATTTCATTTCAAATTGTTTGGCAATTTCTCAGGTTTGACTGTGTTGTTGTTTGGCAATTCATTTCATTTCATTCATTAAATAATTTAAGGCAATTCATTTCAAATTTGAGAGCATTTCCTAATCAGCCGATTTGAATTTATTCTATTGCATTTAATTCACGACAATTCATTTCAAATTTGAGAGCATTTCCTAATCAGCTGATCTAAATTTATTCATAGCTTTTTCCCTCCTATTCCAATGCAATTAATTCACGCCTTTGACTTCCTCATCCCTTTAACACACAATAAATTCATTTCAAATTGTTTGTCATTAAATAAAAATCTGTTTCAAATCAAATGGGGATGTCATCATATTTTAGGTACTCCATATATTTTGCACGTTACATATCTATATGGTATAATTGTAGAATATTTTTCAATCAATTATATATTAACTGGCATTAATAACACACGGTTGCAAATTTCATTCAAAGAAAAAACACATGGTTGCAAATTTAAAAAATATATTTCAAGTGAAATTGGGATGGCATCATATTTTAGGTATTCCATATATTTTGCATGTTGCATATCTGTATGGTATGATTGTAGAATAGTTTTTAATCAATTTGCACGTTGCATATCTGTATGGTATGATTGTAGAATATTTTTCAATCAATTATATATTAATTGTCATTAATAATACACGATTGCAAATTTTCTTCAGAAAAAAAAACGGTTGCAAATTAAAATAATATGTTTCAAGTCAAATTGGGATGACATCATATTTAAGGTTCTCCATATATTTTGCACGTTGAATATCTTTCTGGTATGATTGTAGAATATTTTTCAATCAATTATATATTAACTGGCATTAATAACACACGATTGCAAATTTCGTTAAAAAAAAAAAACCACACGGTTGCAAATTAAAATCAGTCTATATTATCATTACCGTAATTGCTTAATTGATTCAACCTCATTTCTTCTTCCATTATTCTATCATTGATTCAGGAAATGGAATGTCGTGGTATTGAAACTTTGTTGTCCTATCACTGCTTGACAGGTGATACGGTTATTTTTTTCTCACAATTACGACGTCTGTTTTCAATATCGTTTCCTATTTTTTAAAGCTTTATGATGTTGCAGGTCCTTTGCTCAAAAATCCTGCTTCATCGTTTGAAAGTGTTGTCAACAAGTATTGTGTGAAGCTTAGGACATACATAGTCGAGTATGATGTTGAAGAGGTGAAGATGGTTTTGTCTGACATGTTTAATTTTTTTGTTTAATGTTGTTATCTGTAATGGTTCTAATCGTTTTTGTTGTTGAATCAGGGAGCTGTTATGTTACCTAACATGTTCACAAACGACTTTGGGGACCAAGTTCAACGATTTGCGACTTTGATTGATGCAAAGAGCAATCAGTTCGAGGTGTTGGTGGAAAGAATTGATGGGTCTGTGTTTTTCTCCAAGGGATGGAAATCCTTGCGTGATTTTTATGGTATCAGCTTGGGTGCCTGGGTTTCTCACATATTTATGGATCAAATGAAGTTCGTGATTAAGTTGAAGGATAGGTTTGGCAAAGTGATTAAGCCTCCGGTATTTGATCCTCCTATGCATTTTATGATTGACAAAACAAATGTCGAGAAAACTTTTGATCCTAATCTCCCCGCTTTCACTCCTTTGATTTCTTATCATCACGATGTTAACAACTTTCAGATAGAGTTTGTGACGAAGTTAACAGAATTTGATGTAGCCAAGGGTTTTTTGGTATGGAAAATGTTTTTTGTGAGCATATTTATATTTACCAGCGCCTGTCTTTTTTTGTTAGGTTGTTGACATGTTAATTTATTTTCCGTGTTAGGTGCTGATTTATGAAGGAGAAGTTGCGAAGATAATGGATATCAGAACTACTTCTATCAAGTTGGTGGATGATTGCGGAAATGGCTGGGATTGCGTGTTGATTTTTGGATCTACTCCATACCAACACGCCATGTCTGGTGGGCAGTGGAAGCGTATTGTGGATGCTCGTAGGCTTCATGAATGGGTTCAGGTCAGACTTGGTGTGCCAATGGCTGGAGAGAATGATACAATCTATTTAATTGTCATTGCTGGTTAGGATTGGAGGTTGCAGATGGTTTATTGTTGATGGAATTTTCCAGTTTATTTCAATGTTTTCCCTTTCTGTTTTTTCCTTTGCGTTTTCTTTTATGGAGTGTAGTATGCTTCATCTTTTATGCTTTCCTTTTGTTTTGTCAATCAAAAACTATGATGTTTCAGTTCTTCACTATCATTGTAATGAAGCATCATCTTGCCTTATTATGGATGCTATTTTAATTTAAGGAGATCTTTTCAGACTTTACCTTGCATTCTTCTCTCAATGTTGTTATATATATTACAAACAAAACTTTAGCAAGTAATTTCAGATTCACATGAATTCCGAAATATTTTAAAAGCAAATAATTTTTCATAATGGTTAATGTTAAAAATAATTATACCACCATTAGAATTATTGGCCTTGGCACTATAACACAATTTTTCGTTTTTTTTAAAGGAACTCAATTTAAATAGAATTATTGTTATATTTATTATGACTTATTCTACTATGGTATAATATTGCCTTAGATGAAATTGTGAGTTTCTACATGAAAATAAGACATGTGCGTCAGCACGGGTCATAGTTCTAGTAGCAGTAAATACTTATTCAATCGAAATAAACTCTAACCTAGTTGCAATTTACTACAACACGGGAAAACCCAGTTCATTTATGATCAATCTTGATGTTGAACTGTTTAATTTGAAGGATCAATTGGACTGAGTGGATGACTGTCTTAACCACAATAACACGAGAATAGTGGTATATATTGAATATCGTCATCCGTCAATCCACTCATATGGACGCATTCAGTTCACCCCAAAAGAAACTTCAGACGACACATAAATGAAAACCATGTTATCTATATTTGTTGAGTATAGTTCCAGGGATCCCTTACTTTTGTGGGATGTATCACGTGTTATCCATGCTAGTGATTAGTGATCCTTGACCGGAAAGTTATGGACCTACCATAAATAGATGTTTAGTTGTTAATTAGACGTCGAATAATTTCTAAAGGGTCACGCTAACGAGTGCTCCTGAGACATTCTTTATGAATTTCAAATTTAAAAATTATTCTTAAAAAAAGTTAAATGTTACAATAGTTTTCCAATGCGTTGAATATACACATTTTCATAAAAAGTATTACCATTTAAAATGTTTAAAGAGTATTTCAATAACACTCATTAGCATTTTCCATTTCAAAAAGAAGTTGTCACAACATAGTGACACTTTAAGTTTTCAAGATAATTTCAATTACCTTTTCCAATTATTTTTCTAATTAATACTATGACATCATTCTCAAGTTATTGTTTTTTATACTCTATAATTATGATAAATAAGAATTAATCACTGGTTAATTATGTTAATTTGATAAAATTGTTATTCTCTTTTTATCATTTTTTTTAATTTATACAAAATATCTAATATGATAATCAGGGGAGGTTTGGGGGGTGTGTAGGAGGAACGACTGAACATGACCTAAATTTTAAAGGGCGTCCGTTTTTTTCTCCCTTTATAACTACTATTGTTGTACTTAATGTAGTTTATATTTGATGAAACTTTTCTTACATACTATTTTATTTTGTTTGAGGTTGTATTAAAAGAATTAATAATCAGTTGTTTTTGCACATCTTTTATATTAAAGGCTATATGCAGGGCCATCTTAATTTTTTTTAGATAATCTGTTTTAAATTTGGGTCCTCAAAATTTTGAATGTCGGAATTACTATATGGAAGAACTTGGGTCCTTCAAAATTGTTATATGCATGAATTTGAACCCTTTAACACTTGAGAGCCCTCAAAATTTGAGATTTATTGATATGATTAAGTTAAGAACTAGACTCTCAACCCGCGCTATCCTGCGGGTTCGTTATACCATAATATCATTATATATTGGATTCATTATTATCATATGAAAAGTATAATTTTTGAATAATTATAATTTATAGACCAAACTTCGTAAACTGAAATAGTACATCAGTGAGATGCAAAAAGAAGATGAATACTGAAGAAGAGAGAAAACAAAAATAAGATGAATTAACACATAATGGAATAACAATAACAAGGCTTAAATATTGCATTCGTCCCTGCAAATATGACCTGTTTAAGTTTTAGTCCCTGTAAAAAAAAAATTGTTTTTCGTCCTTTCAAAAATTTTTGTTTTTTAAAATAGTCCCTAATTTTTTTGCAGGGACCTGTTTAAAAAACAAAATATTTTGCGGGGATCAAAAACTACAAAATGGGTCCAGTCATCATGTGCCACGTATGCAAATCATCACAAAAATGGGGTCAGGGACTATTTTAAAAAACAAAAAAAATTTGCAGGGACCAAAAACAATTTTTTTTACAGGGACCAAAACTTAAACGGACCATATTTGCAGGGACGAGTGCAATATTTAAGCCTAATAACAATAATAATAATTAACCAACAAAAAAACAATAATAATATTAATTATTATATAATTCTACAAAAATGAACAAAAAGCTCACAATTGTAACTTCCAGTGTTGATCTTCCATCTGTTTTCAACACCATGTGAGATGCTATCCAAACCCTAAAGTATAAACGAAACAAAAATCAAAATCATCAGAGGAATCATCAGTCAAAATCGAATTGAGATAGTATAACCAACAATGGAATCGTCAGTGAAATCGTCAATGAAATCTTTAATCGAAATCGAAATTAGAAAGAACAAATCGAATATAAAATTGAGAATGAACAAATTTAATACCCATCGACGGATAATTTTTTTTATTAGAGTTGATTACGAAAAGCCACCACTGTAAAGATCTTCTCCGTCTTCGTCTGATGTGAGTATGGGATTGGAGTTATGGAAAGAAATCAGAGTGGACGGTTGAAAAGATGCAAAAATATCCTTTTAGAAAATAAGAAGAAGAATGGAGGAGTTCTGTCAAGAAAGAAGAAATGGAGCGATCAGGACGAAAAAAGAGATGTTTTAGATGATCTTGAGTGTGGCAAGTAGAAATTAATTGGTGGGTCAAAGTAGTTAAGTTGCGTTTATGTCATGATTCTAGAAAGTCTCCAAATTATTTTCTTCTATGCATTGAGCAACGCGTATTGAGTGGCTCAAGGCTAAGGAAAATGTGTGACATTAATTGGTGGGTCAGAGTAGTTAAGTTGCATTTATGTCATGATTTGGGAGGGAAATAAGGTATTAGGGTTGTCATTAGGGTTAGGGATTTCTTCCTATCAGACTACCTTAGATTTATATTAAGTAAGATTTCAAATTTGATCCCTTGCGGATTTTTGAGTGATCACTTGGTTGCAAAGTACTTTTTCATATTTGTGGTTCTTGGTTCGAATCCAGCGTAGAAAAGGGAATTTAAGCCCTCAAAATTTTGAGGCATTGTGCCATAGCACATGTTGCACATGGTGATGACCAACCCTGGCTACATGCATTAAATAGTTAAGGGTTAACAATATATTTAAGTCTCTATAAATATTGCGAATTTTATTTTTAGTCATCGTAAAAAAAGTGTTAGGTTTTGGTTCCTATAAATATTTTTAACACATAATTTTAGTCCCCGTTAAATTAAAATTTATTTGATAATGCCTAAACTTTTAAATTTTTGATTTGTTTTTTACCGATATGTTAGTAACATTCTTATTTTTTTTTAATAAAAAATTAGAATTTTTTGACAGTAATGACCCAAATATGAATTTTATTAAACTTTAAAATTTCAAGATAAAACTAATGAAAATTTGAGTTTAAAAATCAAATTCTGTACTAATTTTTTGTTTTTGTTTTTGCAGATGAACTTCTTTTAAACATAATTAAATAAATTTTAATTCCACAAAGTCTAAAACTGAAATTTTTTATAGAGAACAAAACATATCATTTTTTATGAGATTAAAAACGAAATTGACTATATTTATAGAAATCAAAAACATATTTAACCTAATAGTCAATTTATACATATATATTCTATAAAAAAAAAATACATATACATATATTTATATATGCATATTGTATTAAAATAATAGATATTTTTACCAAAATAAAATAAAGATAAGTCATTGAATGTTGATTTAGTTGGTAAAAAGTTACGCACATGTAAGATGCGAGTTCAACTTATCTTGTCCTAATCTTAGTGAGCCATCTAGTCCAAGTATCCTAAACTTTCAATTATTATTAAAAACAAAGATAAGGAGTGGGGGAAGGAGATATTTATCAAACTATTACGTACAATCTAATGAGTAAGCCTTCCCTGTTCGATACGAGTCCAAATAGAATCTCTGGCGTGTCCAAATATTATGTAATGGAATCAATATATTCCCGGATATAGTTATCGTAAATGAATCAAACATGAATTTTAACCCCAACATGATTTGAAAAAGGAAAATTCTATGGTGAAGTCATGAGAATGACTTTTTTGGTGAAGTTAATCCTCAAATTATATTATATCTCAATTTAATTAACAAAATGACCCTTTTCTTGAAAACTCTAATAAATTAAACCTTTTTATGCTGATTTTTCTCAAGGTTCCAATTCTACTTATGGGGAAAGAAATAGAATCAATGAAAAAATTTAAAAAAACATGTGATATTATATACCTAAAATTAAACAGTTATAAACTGATTTTCACAAGGTTCCAATCCTTCAATTAACAAAATCCCCCTGTTCTTTGAAATCCTAAAAATTAATTTTTTATAAATTAATGTTCTTTAATTTCCTTAGGAAACATACAGAATAATGAAAATTCTAAAAAATTATCACATTCTCCTCCATACTGATTTTCGCCTTTAACACATAGATTTTCATTTGTGCACTAAGATTGAAATTCCCCTTGATATTTTGTATGAGGAATGATTTGTAATAAGGTAAAGTTTAGTCTTAGACTGCTCCACCAGCAGGACACTAGATAACATGACATGAACAATTATACTATTGGGTAAACAAAATAACTTTTCCAAAAAGGTCAGTTTCCTGACTGCACCATAGAAGCTCCCTTTGAAAAATACATATATAGTATAGATATTTAAGAGAATATTTTCCATTAATAAATGGTCAATGCTTTCCTCTTAAGTTTTGGATAATCATGCATAGATATTATTCTTCCTCCATCTATAAAACCCGGTCGTTAATCCTGGTAAATGGCATCAAAGTGAGAACGACTCAAAGAAAAACCACATTTTCTTATAGACATGGCTGATCAATCCAAGAGTACTTTTTTTATTGGTGTGCCAAAGATCAAAATTGGTGATGGTGAAACACAAAAAACTACTCATCCAAGAATGCCACCTAGTTCCTTAATTCCTTTACCTGGAAGGAATCGATATAATAGCTACTACAGCTCCACTAGGAGTTGGAGGCAAATGTTCAATCAATTAGGGCAGAACAACGGCAACTCCAACGGGGCGAATGAGCAATCAACTTTGAAGACTTAAAAGCTGGAAGAGTAAACCTTTAATCATGAATAATTGATGTTGCCTTATATATAGTTAATTATGCATCTTGTATATATCTTAAGCACTTTTATTATAGACTAGTATTATGACAAAACATTAGCTTCGTTAGATGCATAGCCAGTCTTATTTTGTTAGATAAAACTTGGTTGTTGTTGACGACTTGTATTATAGGCTATAGTAAAAATATCGTGTTCTTTGCACGAATCTAGGGCAACACAAGGTAGAAAAAGACATGTGAAAAAATGTGTAATATGTTATTATAAGTAAACTTTTCTTAAAGTAGATAGATAAATATGTTGTATCTGTATTAAGAGCTTTACAAATTACAACTTGAGAATAAAAACCTGTGTTTGTTCTTGGTGTATATGTATACCAGCCAGGGATATCCCCTTGGTAATTAATTTAGTTTTGCGTCACCCCTCTCTGTTGCTTGAAGGATGAGGGTTTCAAGATCGAGTACCACTCTTCTGACAACAATTTTTGCTCATTTCCAACAAAATAGTTAACTCACGCAGAAGTATTTTCAGTATGAGTTAACTCATGCATGAGTATTTTGTGTTAGAAATGAACAAAAATCGTTGTGAGAAGAACAAAAAACATTCTACTTATTCAGTGTATGGAATACAAGATTTGATAGATAACCCTGAAATAATAAGTAAAAAGTAATTGAGAATTTTTAGATACATGAAGTTTGGTTGGGTACTGCTTTTCCAAAAGCAAAACTCATTTAACATTTGATTTTATTTTTAAATAAAATAATACAAAAATATGATATGATATTGAATAATTAGATGATGGATACATATTCAACCAAACTTCAAAAATATCAATGTGTTCACCAAAAGTAATGTGATTTTTTTTAAGGAGATAAAGTAGATACTTATATAAGTAATTTTACCCAAAAACAAGGATAAAATATTCAAGGGTATCAATGTTTTCACCCAAACAAAGTCGTTAAGCATTCCATATATTCATTTACCATCTTTTAATCAAATATTCAATATTGCTCGTAAGGATTTGTCCTTTGTATCAACCTATCAAGCCTACTTCTCATAGAGGCTTTGAGTGAAAATGAGTGCAAATTATAGTTTAAAAAGTTTCTCTTCTAAAAACTTCATAAAAGTTCTTTTTGAAAAGTAAGACACAAGTTGGAGTATATAGAAGAATCTGTTGAAAATATTTTGGTTAACAGCAAAATTGCTTTGAACATAGTTAGAGATAAGTAAAAAGTAGTAACAAAATGATAAGGTAGAAACACACATAAATTTATACTAGTTTATTTTATGAAGAATGAATTTAATCAATCAAACCTCTATATGATGTTTTTTTTTGAACAAGAACCTCTAAATGATATTATGTCACATGACTATCATACACACTAACTGCTCACCGTTTGATTTTATTCTTCTACAATTAATATAAGTAAATAACCCAACTTTAGCTTACTCTTCAAGTTAACAGGGTCCTACATATTATTCCCTAATCAGGTCATATATTCTATATATAGATCGGTGCAACATCTCCTACCAGGCATCTAAAACTTGAGCCCTTCCAAGCTAACTAGTTAACGATGGCATCAATGTTGCAATTGCTGCGCCTCCTTGATGAGGATCATGTGGAAGAACCACAACCTCGACAACCACCACGACGACGCAACCGCAACGGTACCAGCGCCGTTGCTCGTCGCCAAAACCCGCCTCCCGACACTCACTCCAACAGTGGCACACAAAACATGGAGGGTCTTATTAACAACACCGGTTATGTTCATGGAAATGGCAACGGAAGCATCATCTTTGGTGGCTTTGATTCCTCTACAATGAATTTCGATTAATTTGCTATATAAGTGGTTCTTCCTATTATCACATATTGCACTATATATCAACCTATTGTATTATATAATACGTGTTATATACTATTGAAAGAACTTGAGCAATACGACTCTTCTATGATAATTGCATTATATTTTAAATTTGGTCTATACTGTGAGATATAATTTTACTGAGTAAAGAGTTTGAACCTTGGTCAAGGAACGTAACCATCATTTTAATCAACTGAACTAAGTGAATATCTTCATAATACCTGTATTAATCTCTAAAAGAGTATTATTAGTCAGCTAAAAGTAACTTTATTCTAAGGTCATATTTCCTTGCACTTGTGCTTGGTTTAGTTTCATTTCAATATATTTTTTTCATTTAAAAAAAAAATGTTAACAAGTTATAATAGCCCACATTTGAATCTATTTTGGGAGGTCCATATTTGTCAATTGTCTATTTTGACTGGTGATCAATTTTGAGGACTAATTTATCTACTCACTCTATTGTTATCATATAAACGCATGATCACCGTCAAACTCACTTAACCCTAAATTAATGAAACTACTTTAACTAACTATCAATATCTCTCTAGAAAAATAACACTTAACCCTAAATTAATGAAACAACTTTAACTAACTATTATCTCTCTAGAAAAATAAAATTGTATCTAACTCAAATATCAACGTAACACCAATCACCGTTAAAATATGTTAGGTATATTCATGCATATTAAGTAGACATGCTTTGGTCCCAAGGGCGACCTACATAAGTCTTGGTGTGATTATCGCAACATCGGATTTTTTTTTTTAAAAGGAATTTTTTTACTTTTGTGATCGAAATTTCAGTCGCTAAATCATAAAAATTGGCCGCTAACTTGATAAGCGACGGATATAGTGATCAAAATGTTCGTCGCTAATGTAGAAACTATTAAATATCGGTCACAAACTTGATTAGCGACGAAAATAGTGACCAAAATTTCGGTTGGTAAAGTATAAATTTTAAAAATCGATCACTATTAATTTGTTTAACCACATTGAACTTTGTTTCCAGACCCGTTTCTGTTGGGTCTGCTACATGTCTATGACGGCTGCTTGGTGTCAAGGTTGGTTCAACATATATATCTAGATGTCTTTTTTGATCAATAAATATCTAGATGTCTAAAACAAATTTTATATTGACCCCTTTTAAAATAAAATAAAAATGACACAAGATCTATAAATCTCATCTCATCTCATACCACTAAATCTAACTATGTGCACTGCTTGCACTATACAACTATCGTAGAAAATCTATATCATAAGTAGATATAAGAATCCTACTCCTCTTAAATAATTTTGTAGGAATTTATTCAATTTATTTCCCATATGCATTATCATCCCTAAGGAATCCGTATCAATATTTTTTGCTCATGCATAACTTTGCATTAATTCCTTGAATAAAGAGTATGAAGTACGTAACTTAAAGCAAATTATTTACTATTTTTGAGATGAACTTAAAACCATTTACTATTCTCATTACAGAAGCACAATCATTATTCTTTTTTCTTTGTTTGTAACTAATTATTATTCGTTTATATCAGTTGATAATTGACATACTCCACTTCATGGAATTTTGACTTCGTTATGCAAGCAAGCCCACTTCGCATACCAAGTTGACACAAGAATCTAGAGATATATACATGGCACCACACAACAGTCCAAATTTCTTCTTATACTTTTAGCAAATGAGCCATAATGTTGGAATATAACCAAAAGGTTATCATAATAATTGCTTGAGCTATAAGCTACAAATAGATCGTTTATCCAAGCATGGTCTTTTTAGTTTAGATCCGTTGATTTTGGTCTCTAATGTTTTTTTAGAGCAAATGAATTATTCATTTACTTTAACAACCAAGCAATCAATGTGATCATATATTTTATCAATTCTATTTTACTTAAGTCATTCAAATTCGTATTTTCTTAAATAATCGAGGTTTATAGTAGATTTGTGATGTGACACATTATTGTTTAAGTTTAAAATCCAAACATATTTTTAATATATATTTACATTTCTTGAAGGAAAAAAAGTCAAAACAGATAAATTTTCTAAAACTTAAAAAGGAAATTAAAGTTTTTTTTTTCCTTTTCAAAATGAGACAATTAGATATAAAACAAAATTGTTTCGGCAAATGGTCCTTGGTTTTTTTTACTAAAAGGGCAGGAGTACCTAGAATCATGCAAAAGCTAACATAAAGACTAAATTATTGCTCCACCATCTCAAAGTGATCGGTCTTTTCACATAAATTAAGAAAAGTATATAAATGAAAGAGAGATAACAATATTTGTTTTAAATCACCCTTATCATGTATTGATGTTTTCTTTTTGACAAGTGTATTGATGTATTCATCATTATAAAAAAAATATAGAGTAGAAGATGTTGATTAGAAAGTGATTTAAACAATGTTAATTAGAGGTACAATTGAAAACAAATATTAATGTTGTATTGTCCCTAAAAAAAATATATTAACGTTGTATTGAAAATTGAAAATATAAGATATTTTTTGAGCAAGTTTTTGTTGCAAAATATTAGTTATTTTAGATGGATGAAGTAACATTTTCCTATAAAAAAAGGGTGCACTTAGTAAATTATTTAATTAGAAATGTATTATTGAACAACACAAAATTAATGTTTTTTCAAATGTGTACATCTAAACTCATGTTATTGTTCAAAAAAAAAAAAAACTCATGTTGGAGGCCATGGGAAAAGTTTTTCTCATCATGTTGTCATATCTACAATTATTAGCCTAATCTATCTATATCTATATAGATAATATCCTTGTTGCACTTACAACTTGTGATAATATTCCTAGACTTATCGTTGAAGCACAAATGTGGATAGAAAAGAACTTGGCGTGAGATGCACTTGATAATTAGGGATATATTCTCCTAAACTTTTACCCATCAAAACGAATCCAACTTGTTAGTTAATTAAATTATCAAATCATATATCCTTAATTGAACAAGTAGCAATAGATTCCATCCGTTGCATGCATATTTATAATGTTGGCTTAGTTGGTAACATTAAAGCTAACAAAAAACAATTATAAGATACATAAAAATTAACTTCAAACTAATATTTCTAGCTATATCAAGATGAGCAACCAATTGCTTCAAAGTCTCCGCAAACTTCTTGAGACTGAGGAAGGAGCTGATGAACTTTTCAACTCAAATCATGGCACTGCAAACTCATTCAACAACCATGGCAACGGGAAGCAAGACTTCTCCCGTGCAAAGATCAACAGTGGAGCAAACTCCGGCAACCGCAATAGGTACCACACCGCAAATAATTACGGTGGTCGCACCATAAATAATAGGGGGAGCACTTTCAATGGCCATGGTAACGGTGGCTTTATTGATGGTGATTTTAATGCCTCCACAACAAACTACAACCATTGAATTATTATGTATTTGATACATATGATGTGTAATATGATCATATATCGTATTATATATGGTGTGCTATCAATAATATGCAATAGAGCTATAGCTCTAATTGTCTGTGATAATACATATAGTTACATGAGTATTGTCTAATTACATGAGTGGAAGCTAGTCAAGAATACTAGATCCCTCGTATAATGTATGGGTTATTACTCTTAATTATGGTTCTCTATTGTTTATGAATTTTGAAATAGGTCCATGAAATAATTAAGTTTATAATATTTTATTAAACTAGTATTGTAGTTAAGTTTGTCCGTCAAAATATAAAATAAAATTTGTAGTTAAGTCTCTAGACCCCTATAAAAACGCTACATATGTTTTAATTGAATACTTTTTTTTGAAAGAGTTTTAATTGAATACTTTCTTTTCTAAATAAATTTGGCTTATTTTATTCAATTAATTGGTAACTTTATTCTCTCATTTTTTCTGATAAAAAAAATATTGCCAAATTTTGTTCACAAGATTATATAGTCCCCTCATTTTTTTTTGACGAAACCCCTTATTAATAGATAACAAAATTGATGATGAGGCCTCAAAGTGTTACCATATATTGATGGAATTAAATCACCTGCCGCACATGATTGCAGTTCATGTAGTTTTTGTGAGTGAGGTTCGAGAAATTAAAAATTAAAAATTAAAAGATGAGGATGAGAGGGAGAGAAATGATGAGAGAGATACAAACACTAAATCTCTTATGAGTTCCCTCCTTAACAAGAATCACTCATTGTTCAGGACCCCCGTTTCCCCGTTGGAGGAAGAAAAAAGAGTACCTATTATGTTAAACAACTATATAAGGACCCTCTCTTTCCTGAACAATTAATGGGTCCCACGTTTAAAAGAAGTAATAAAATAAGTATAAGTTGGTCGCACTTTCAAAAGAAATAATATTTTATATGGTAATTTATAATTTAATAAATAAATTATTTTTGTATAATGATGTAAAGTTAGTGAGATCTATTTAAGCATTTTTAAATCCCTAATAGTTTATTGTCTTTGGAGTTGTTGAGTCTTTCATATAAACTTTTATTAAAAAAATTATAAATAAACGAGGTATACACTTGAGATCCATTAAAGAAATCAATATTAATGTACTATGATTATCATTGAGTCCATAGTGTTGACATGGTGCGTCCTATATGCTATGTTTGTGGCTCTTAATTGTACTATTTGTTGTGGTACCCATTCTATTCTATAATTTGAATTTTGAAGTAAAAAAAAAAAAAACATTTGTTTTTAATTGGTATTTTTATTTTTCTAAATATAATGAGTTTTATAATAATAAAAAAAGAGATATTATTAAATATATAACTAGGATCCAATTTTAAACATTTTATACAAGTTCATATTAAATATATCCATAACGGAGGTTAATAATATTCTAAATAATTTTGCGTGAACTTGCTAAAGCACCAGATTCGTTTTCTTGCATCTATATAATAAGCTTTTGGTTTGCAACATTAAGACCATCCAAATACAAAAACACTAAGGTCATATAGAAATTTCCAAGTAAGGTATAAACATGTCATCTCGTGTGATCAAAACCCTCATCGCAATGCTTGAGGCTGAGGAAGCAGCTGAAGCTTCCAAATCCACCAACCATGGTACTGCAAATTCATTTAACAACCATGGCAACGGGGACCAAAATTTCTCCGGTGCCAAAATCAACGCCGGTGCAAATTCCGGTGACCGAAACAAACACCTCACCACCAATAGTTATGGTGGCCGCACTATTAATAACAAGGGTAGTACTTTTAATGGTCATGGCAATGGAGGGTTTATTGATGGTAACTTTGATGCCTCCACAAAGAACTACAACTATTAGTTATATATGTATCATCATATTATTTATATGCTATATGCAATATGATCTTGTGTGTTTTACTAAGAATAATGAAATTGGAGCTATATGCAGTTCCAAAAGTCTATTCATGGTTTAATGTTGTATCTATTGTCAATTTAAAAATAGTAACTACAATTAAAAAAATATATATCAAAACTACCCATTTCTAATGATTTGGGTGTGTCTTAATTTGAAGATAAATTAGTTGTTTCAATTTATTCTCTAAATTATTTTTATGTTATTGGACGATTATTTGTTCTCGCCGAAACGTGAGTTGTCTATACGTGAGTATGATTTATGACCATA
>Ga0315915_1003787_pt1 | contig 19168 bp, 8 predicted proteins | sample MpolbnodulesMG_FD_207738 | JGI IMG/M metagenome (GOLD analysis project Ga0315915, IMG submission 207738) | Medicago polymorpha root nodule microbial communities from Los Angeles, California, United States - branched nodules | ecosystem: Host-associated > Plants > Roots > Nodule | place: USA...
TCTTTTTATCAGGAATCCTTTCATAACGATCTAATGTAGATTTACATTGTTCTACTGTTTTATGAAATAAGTGAGAACCTATTACTTCTAAAGCCAAAGGAAGGCCAGAAGCATAAGTCAAGGCACAGTTCAAAACATCCGCATAATTTGGACAAACTTTGTTGGTTTTAAATGCTTTTTGTCTAAGCAATTCAAAAGCATCCTTCTTGTTCAATTCATGAACCTCATACGTACTTTCAACCCCGTGAGACAATAGCAACCCTTTGTCCCGGGATGTGATGATGACTCTACTGCCGAGACCATACCAATCATTTCCTCCAGCAATTGCATCCAATTGTTTCTGCTCGTCGACGTCATCTAGAAGCAAAAGAACCTTCTTTTTCCGGAGCCTTTGTTGTATTACTGAAATTCCTTGTTTAACACTTGTTAACTCAATCTCCTTCTCTCCAATTATTTCCGAAAGAATGATCTTTTGGAGATATATCAACCCATGTTTCTCTGAATTTTCCCGAATGTTTTCAAGAAAGCATGAACTTTCAAATTGATGAACAATCAAATTATAGACTTCTAGAGCAAGAGTTGTTTTACCAATTCCACCAATTCCATGGATTCCTACCTTGGCAACTCTATCATCACAACCAACATTCAAAAGTGAAAGTACATTTTGCCTTCGGGGCTCCAGTCCAACTCTATATTCCACAACATGTAAAGTAAGAGGCTTAATCTCTCTTGAGACCTGTTCAACAATCTTCCCAATCAACTCATGCTCATATCCATCCCTACCCAATAAGTCAACAAAAGTCATGTTATTGCATCATGTCTATATTTTGAACACTTATTTGTTCTAACTAATTAAAAATGTAAGAGTTTAACTAAAAATTATCAACTATAATTTTCTTCATGAATTATCCTAGAGAGCTTATGGATCTATTTCCCTTCCAAATAATATCACAATTCACAAATACTTATGCCACTAGGACTCTGTTTGGCAAGACAAAACTTTGTACTTAAAGTGGATAACTTATATCATATAAGCTCATATGATCAAAATGTACCTATTTTGTAACAGTTTTTTCTCACAAGCTTATAGCTTTTCATTACTGGTTTATACCTTTCTTTTATAAGCTATTTCGAGTGGCTTATAGCTTATCATTTTTTTCTCTGAATTATATTCATGATATCTTAGTTATAACAAAACAAAAAAAAAAAACTAATTAAACATATTTTTTATGTCATTTCATATTTATAAGCTAGTTCAACTATTAATTTTACCAGACACTAAAAATTCAATCAGCTAACTTATCAACCATTTGTTCTATTTTACTAAACAGGGCTTAGATAAGTTTAAATAAGACAGTCCAAACATACAGAAAAAAATGAAAAGTACATAACCCCTTTTTGTAATGAAAATATAAGTTGTTTTCATAAGTTATCCTAGAGAGCTTATGGAAATAAGCACTCCTAAACAGTCTCACAAATGCTTATGTTAAATAAGTTCAAATAAGTCGAACAGCCATAGCTTCTCCAAAACTCCCACTCATAAATAGCAAAACAATGGCGTTGAGAAGTGAGGGTGTGATTTGGTGACCTTTATGAAGATGATCGTCGTCGATGAAGGTGGTGATTCCTTTGTTATGGAGATGGCCGGTAAATGTGTAGCGTGTGTCGGTGCCTTTGTGATTTTGACGGACCAGAACACGAATAATATTTTTTTTTCCCTTTAAAAATAGAAAAGTGTGTGCAAAGACAATAAATTAAGACATCCCAATTATATTGTTCCTCTTTAACCGCCACCTATCAATTGCAAAGTCAAGTAAATGAATATATTTATAGGACAACGCTCAAGAGGCTATTAGTAATCATGAAATCTTAAGGATAAAGATCAGAGTGATCAGCAAGAAAACAAGCATACTAATAGTAATTCATAAATAATGGATATAGATTGATAAAAGAATTATTAAAGAGTACAATGGTGAGAGTTATTTATAGGGGTGAGTTAGTCTAACTAACTCATAACTACCTAATCAACCAGCTAACTGTAGTTTACCTATCAACTGACTATAGTTTATTCCCAATAAACTCGTCATGTAACTTGAATATCTGAATCTTGTTGTTGAATGTGAATATTGTTCGTTCCATTTTTTTTTCCAATGAACAACCACAAGACGAAAAGCCTCACAGCGGCGACGTCGTAAACAACACTACACAATCTCACCACAGTTGTGCGTTTGATAAAATCTTTCGACGCTTCAGAGAAACCGAAAACATATATCAATTCTTTAGTTCTGGTTCAAGAAACTTCAGTTTTTCGTCTTCAAGCACGGCGAACACTGAATGGTCGCAATTGACGATGTTCTTGCAAGAATTAGCGAGAACACATGAAATCTCACCAATCTTGATGGAGATTCCATCAAATTCTGGCTCAATTGAAGGGTTTGAAACCGGGTTGTTTGGAGAATCGAAACTGTCGAAAACAATTACGAGAAGCTAAATTTTTCAGAATTGGTGCATAAACGGTGGGAACTTCATCACCAACGAATTTTTCATCTTCATTCTTAGGGTATCGCTCTGATACCATGTTAGTAATCATGAAATCCCAAAGATAAAAATCATAATGTATCAACTAACTATGGTTTATTCATTATAAAAGACAAGGTTTTCTTGCCCAATGTGAATGCTGAGTTGAATCATTGGTGTTGGATGAAAATTTGAATGTTGGATCTTGAAGATTTGGATTTGCAGGGACCTTTGACATGTTTAACCCTTTTATTTATAATAAACAAGGCTAAAATTTAAAACAAAGATTACAACTAAATAAATTCAAAAAGTAGAAATCCTCATGACCTCAGCAAATAACAACTCCAAATGAACAGGAGGATAAACTATACACACATGTTGAATTCGCACCCTCCAATCTACATAGAATTTAACACCGTCTATTATTACAATGTTTGTGGGTTTGAATCGGAATTTCAAAAGCTAGTTCATGAGATGAAGTTATCCAACTTCAGTACAACTTTAGAAAGACTCAAAGATTCTTTACCCAGCTAAAGCTAGCCCATAAAAAATATATAGGATAATTTTATCTGCCATTTCATAAGTAATACCCTAGCGACATGCATTTAATTTATCGTAGGGTACTTTGCCAAGATGCCGTCAACATTTGTTTCAACCATAGTTGCTAATGGCTTTCTAGCTTCCGGTTCTTCAAAGGTTAGAAGAGAAAAAAATATTCCCAACAGAATTGTATATGAAGAATTAATCAAAAAGAGAATTGTATATGAAGATAGAAGAGATAAAGTATATATACCATGTATATGTTGAACGGGATTCTCCTTGATTTGGCTAGATTCTATGGGCTTTTTCAGTTATAGGGCAGTTGTGTCGTTTAGTGGCTTCATGTTCAATTGCTCATCGAAAAGAAAGATTATCCCAACAGAAGTATCCCTCAAGATGGAAAGAGATTAGATTTAAATGTTGCATATCCATTATCATATGATATATGGAAGAAGATTCCTCCTCCCTTAAAAAATAAAAACCAAAATATCTTCTCTATTTTTTTTTCATTTTATATTGATTCTCACTTAAAAATTACATTAACTAATTATTAGTTTTTTTTATGATCATGTCAATGACTAATATTCGCTGGAAAATCGGTTGGATACACATGGTGGATTATCTCTTCTTAATTAGCCGCGATTATTTTCATTAGCTTTAGGCATCATTTTAAAGTCAACATAGCTCTTTGTACATTTATAACAATGACTCATCCCCAAGGGCAAGGTGTATCTTAGTTGATAACTATCGGAGATATTATTTGTAAGGTATGGGTTTAAATATCGGATTCTTCACTTCTCTACATTTTAAATGTGTATATCTAATCGCTAAGATATACTAGACAGAAAAATGGATCTCATTTGATAAAAGTTTTAATTGTTTTTTTTATTGTTTCTCTTTTTTAATGTTATTATGTATTGTTTCTCTTTATTTGTTTAGGGTTTATCAAAAATCTTTCAATGTTGTTTATTTTAACTAAATATTCTACATATTTTAGTAAGACAAATTTTTGTCAACGAAAAAAATTTCTGTTGAAAAGGAAATGGGTCGCAAGATTCGAAGCAATCAAGGATTTTCCGAAATCATGCCATTATGTTTGAAGTCGTACGATCAAAAATACACAGTCAAAATTTAAGTTCACAAACGGTTCAATTTTTTTCAATTTTTTTTGTCAAGTAGCCTAGTTGCTAAGACTCACACATTTTAATTGTGGAGAAGTTGAGTGTCTGGGGTTCGAACCCCGACCCCTACATATAATATGTAATATCCTGCCAACTGAGTTGAGAGATAAAAAATTTCAATTTAAACAAAGGAAAAAGATCTGCATTTTTCTAGATTATCCTATTGAACTGCTCTTATCACGCTAATTTCGTAATTGTGGAATTTCACTAACAAGGACTCCACATGCAAAGGAAAAATAGTTTAGTTGAAGATTTTAGGAACATCGTTATAAGATAAGGACAATAAAAAGGTATGAACAAACCCACATGCATGTAGATCGATGACCACCTTTTTGTTAGTATATATAATAAGTTCTGGCATTTCCCAGACCATATCCCAAACTAGCTCAAAGAGAGTAAATAACACAGTACATACATTACATATAAGACATAAGACATAAAATGGCAGTGTACATCCCTTTAGTTAGAGAGCCAGATTTCAAGTTGAAGGGTCTGCCACAAAACATAGCCATGACAAAAAAACAAGTAAGGGATATATTGATGAAAGCAGATCGTAATGGAGATGGCTGTTTGAGCAAAGATGAGCTTGAGAAAGCTTTCAAGGAATTTGGTTCGAGAATGCCTTGTTGGAGAGCCTCTTGTTGTCTTAGAAAAGTTGATACCAATCGTGATGGAAAAATCAGTAGGGATGAAATTGATTTTGTTGTTGATTATGTCTTGGCATGGTTAGAGTCAAAGAATTAGTAGTAATGATCACGTCCAAGCTTTAGTTTTACTAGATATAGTCCCAATTACCTATGTTATGTACCTACAGTCACTACTAAAAAAACAAAAATTAGTGAGGGATCTTTAGTGAGGGAAAACGTGAAATTCCTCTCTAATTCCGTCACTAAATTTTGTGACCAAGGAATTTGTGAGAAATTTCATTTTTTCCGTCACTAATTTCCCTCGCTAATTTTGCTTTTTCTAGTAGTGAGTGAGTCAGTTTATGTAAAATTATTCTTGACTTTTTATGAGATTAATTAATGAAATTGTAAATTAGCTGGATCTTCTCATTCTACTATCGAGCTCTTTTGTCTTTAACTATGTGGTTCTTTTAAAAAAGAGGTCTAGACGACTTAAAGTTCGGCCGAAAAGTAAATAAAATCTCATAAATAATTTTTCTAATCGGAATTCACACTAGAGTTGCTTTGAACTATTTGTTCTTATAATTGTTAATTACTTGATCTTCTCTTTTTGCTATAATTTTTTATTTTTATTAACTCTTTGATCCCTCTGAAAAAGAGGTTTAGATAATTTAGAGTGTGATCAAAAAGTAAATCAAATATGATAAATAATTGTTCCAATTATGATTCGTATCCAGGTTCTCCAAAATGAATTGTTTTTAACTGATCTTATAATACTATAATTTCATTAATAAAGGTTGCTTCTCTTACGTATTGAAAGTATTAAAAATTCTAAAGGCATCTTGTCAAATTATTCCATGCGAATATTTAAAGATATTAACTTTTTAATTGTTGTTGTCAACGATTACAACCCTATGTATGACTCTTACTTAATTAGTTATGCTTAAAGTCAAATGTTTTTAGTGAAAAGTTTTAGGATTTAATTCATATATATTTTCATTGTAAAGAGTTTCACCATCACTCATACTCGTCACATTATTAACAATCTTCGAATTTTATCCCAAATATTCTATAAATTAAATCAATGGTGATATACGATAATTCTTAAATAAAATTAATTCAAAATTTAAAATAATTTTAAAATGGTTAAACGCAAAAAACATAATTTTAGGATACTAGAGTGTTCGCTGTAAATCTCTCTCCTTGCAACACGGATGAGAATTATTAACTTCCAAATTAGAATTTCGTGTTGTTACAATTAGAGCATTGAAATATGTTAGAACTGTTTGATTTGAGTTAATGGTTAAGATTATAGACCTAATATATAATTTGGATTGTCCCAATCTCATATCAATGATTGTGATTGAATACCGTGTAAAACTGTATGTTTTTTTATAGCAACAAATCCACATCCCCAACTCTAGGAGTGAGTTTTATTTTTTGAAGGGTACTCTAAAAGTGAGTTATGGAATCCAATCATTTAACAAGATATTTAACTAAGTTTGCTAAAAAAAAGATAGTATTTGACTAAATTAAAAGGTGGCCGGTTTTGGATGACTACAATGTAAGTAACATAGGTAAAATAATTCTTTCCTGGAACTAAAGAGATAAATTAAGAATAAAATAACAAAAGAAAGAATAATATCCATTTCATTATTTCAAAAAAAAAAAAAAGGATTCTAATTTCCTCCCCATTATTGAGCCTTCTATTTAACCCCTCTCCTTCAAGTGACACTCATATTATATAGGCAACTTGATAGAGATTAGAAGATCAAAATCTATCAAATATTTGAAAATGCCTGTGTTTATCCCTTCTGACAAACTAAAGAGAGTGCATGAACCAAACTATTATCCATCCAATTTGGTCAATTTAACGTGGTCCATCAGACAACCTGAATGTATATATGCAAAATACATGGCAAGTATGTTGGAGAATCAAGATGACATAACTCCTACTTTTATCATGTTTGACCAAACCCTTTGGAGAATCATATGCTAAATTTGACCCAAGAGTCGCTCTACTTGGACCGACGGAGATCAAGTGATACAACTTTAGACAAAAGAAAATGTAGGTTGAGTTATTTAGGTTGAATTAACGCTAATCAAAATCATTTATATTCAGAAGACTCTTGGGTCAAATGTGGCATATGATTAAGAAATTGGTCAAATTTATAGGGGTTTACATAAGAAATTGCAAGCAAATAATTAAAAAATTTAAAGAAATTGTGCAATTTATAGAGGTTTATATAAGAAATTTAAAGGGATTTAAATAAGATATTGCAAAAAATTTGGGCCAGAGCTGGGGAAACTGCCCAGGCTAGTCGGGCCTTGTAACCGCCCCTGCCACATCATACACTTAACTGACACATCATCGCTTTTGTAAAGTTTGGTTAACAAAAGTTAAATTTCAGAAAGTTAATTTGGTCCCTATTTTTTATATCTTGAAATTTCAAAAAGTTAAAGGACCTATTTATAAATATGAAAAATAGGGACCAAATTGCAAAGTTAAAAAAAATATTAAGGACCAATTTACATTTTTTTAAAAATTTATAAGACACAATTTACAAATATTGAAAATATAGGGACCAATTCACAAAATATAAAAAATAGGGACTGATGTGTAATTTTTTTTATATACATAGAAACCAACTTGCAAATTTTGATACTATTATAATGACCAATTTCATATTCATATATAGAACAAGGAAGGAATTTCAATTTCTTAGTTTTTGGATGATATTTAAAAAATTCTCCTTGATAAAATAAGTCATAAAATCCCTTCATTCTAAAGTTTATTGCCAGACTTTCGTTAATGAAATTGTCTTTAATGTCAAAAAAAAAATTATCCAAATTTAGTTCTAATTTATGAAGAATTATTCATCAAAACACACTAAAATATTAATTTCTAATTTGGAATATCGCATAAGTCTGACATATGTGGTCGATGTGCAATAATGTGTCATAAGGATACAATATAAGAAACTAAATGTAAAATTTTAATTTTGAAAATTGTTCATTCAATTTTAAAAACATAAAAAATCTTATCTTTTCAATGCAACATTTATTTTTAAATTTTATTTTTAGATCTTTATCTTATGCCCTAAGGGCAAAAATTAGCATTATAAAAAAGAAAGAAAAAAAAAAGAGTCATAACTGTTCTGGACCGATCAAAGACTTGCGCTTAACTGCTTAGGCCCAATAACAAACCAAGCTCAAATGCTGCATTTGGCAAATTACTCGCAGCATACCCCTTCCCCGCGAGGGGGGTGCACGGAGCAAACGAGACCTGTTCAAACGAACAGTAACGTCTCTTTCCCAACGTTCCCGCGAATATCTCACTGGCGGTTACACTTATTACGAATTCGTAACCGTTAGTCGCACGTGTGCCTCACAATGGCTCTGCATTCACCCGCCTCTATAAATAGGAGGCTCCTCACAGCCTCCAAGGTAGAATCTCTCACACTCTCAAACCTCTCGTTCTGAACTCTACCGACTTGAGCGTCGGAGTGCCTGCAGGTACACACCCCCCATTCGGTCCAACGCACACCGGAAATACAAACTACCATCGTGAACCACCGCATTCAACCCAACATCGACAGTCACCTTCTGATCAGGTACGATCAATAACCAATAAACTTTTGACTTAATTCAACACTGATCACCATGAATATTGATTCTTGAGGACACCCACTTTACATTAAACAAGTGTTATTTAAGCTGAAATATATGTATATAAAGATAAGCAGAACATATATAATCCAATTAATTAATAGATATGAATCGAATATCCATGACCTTTTTTTTAGTATATAAGTAGTGACATTTCCAAAACCATACCCAACTCAGAGAGAGTAAATAATAGAGTACTAGCTAAATAAGACATAAACAATATGCCTGTATTCATCCCTATAGTTAGAGAGCCAGAGTTCAAGTTGAAGGGTCTGCCACAAAACATAGCCATGACAGAAAAGCAAGTAAGGGAAATATTGATGAAAGCAGGTCGAAATAGAGATGGTAGCTTGAGCAAAGGTGAGCTTGAGAAAGCTTTCAAGGAATTTGGTTCGAGGATGCCTTGTTGGAGAGCTTCTTGTTGTCTTAGAAAAGTTGATACCAATCGTGATGGAAAAATCAGCAGGGAAGAAATTGATTTTGTTGTTAATTATGTCTTAGCATGGTTAGAGTCTAAGAATTAGTAAATGATCACAATCAAGCTTTAGTTTTACTAGCAATAGACCCAAAATTACCTATGTTATGTACATATAGTGGCTTCATGTAAAATTAATCTTGACTTTTATGAGATTAATTAATGAAATTGAAATAAGCTCCATCTTCTCATTCTACAATTGAGTTCTTTTGTCTTTTAACTCTCTGGTTCACTCGGAAAAGAGGTCTAAATGATTTAGAGTTTGGCCTAGAAGTAATTAAAATCTCATAAATAATTGTTATAATTGGGGTTTGAATTCAAATTCCTTCAAACAATTTCTTCTTAAATGAAACCCACAACTATAACTATAGTTTAATTAATAGAGATTGTTCCTTTGTCTTTTTATGTGATTAATTAATGAAATTGTTAATTAACTTGAGCTTCTCTTTTGTTGTTTTTCTTAACTTGCTTAGCTCCTTCATAAAAGAGGTTCAAATAATTTAGAGTTTGACCAAAAAGTAAATAAAATATGATAAATTATTGTTCTAATTATGATTTAAATTCGGGTTCTATGGAATTAATTATTTTTAACTGAAACTCGTAATACAATAATTTCATTTATAAAGTTAGTTTTTTAATGAGAGAAACTCTAACTTTTCTCTAAGCTTTCGTTCTTATTCATTCATTGAGGATAGGTGGTTTTAGGTCATTTTTTTATTTACCTAGATCACCCTTTTACATCTTTTTTCCCCCTTTCATTCAATATAAATAAGTGGTTTCACATATATCAAGTTTTTCATTTTGTGTTTTTGTTGTCTAAGTGTGGTGTTGTGTTTTTCATCGTCTTGTGCGACGTTTGATTTCGTGTCTTGTCACGGTGTTTATTTAGTTTCTATTGAAAGATCGACTACAATCAATTACAAATTCAATCAATGATTTAGGCGTCAACGATGCAGATCCGAAAACATGGATATTTTAGTGACTTATATTTTATCATATTATTTGTAGGCATTTTACCGTTGTATGTTATTAAGTTGGATGTTGTGAGTTTGTTCGCAAATTCGCCCTTTACGTTTTTAACAATGTTTGTATTTGAAGTACCTTATCAATTTGAATGAATGAATATCATTTCGTTTTTGTAAAAAAAAAAAAATTAATAAAGTTTTCTTTTTACATATCGAAAGTATTAAAAAAAACCTACATGAATCTTGTCAAATTATTCCATGAGAATATTTAAGGTAGATATGCTTAAAGTCAAATATATTTAGTGCATTTTTTAGGATTTAATTCATATATATTTTTATTGTAAAGAGTTTTTATTCACAGTCACTCATACTAATCACATTATTAACAATTTTTGAATTTTATCCTAACTATTATATAAATTAAAACAGTGGTAATATATCATAATTCTTAAATAAAATTAATTCAAAATTGAAAATAATTAGGATGCTAGTGTAATTAATAATTAAATGCCAAGTTATATGCCCAGCATCCTTCAAAAAGAAAAAAGTTCTATACCAGCAAAATTTTAGGATGAGAGTCATTAACTTTATGAGTGAGTTTTTTTATTTTTATTTTTTTTGAGGAAAACTCTAAGAGTGTGTTATGGAATCCAATCATTTAACAAGATATTTGCCTAAAAAATTGAAAGGTGGCGGGTTTGGGATGCCTACAATGTAAGCAACAGAGAACAAAAGAGATAAATTAAGAATAAAATAACAAGAGAAAGAAGAGTAGTGATATTTGAACAACCATTTGAGACAACTTCTTTTTTCTCTTTTTTTATTGGTCAAAAACAATAGAGTGATAAAAAGGAAGAGAGAAAAGAAAAACATAATATGAGTATGAGAGATAAAATTGTTAAAAAGTTGTCATAAAATGGTTGTACATATATCATTTATTGAGAAAGAATAATATCCATTCTATTATTTCCAAAAAGGCAAGGATTTTTATTTCCTCCCCATTATTGAGACTTCTATTTAACCCCTCTCCTTCACATGTGACACTCATATTATATAGACAACTTGATAGAAATTAGAAGATCAAAATCTATCAAATATTTGAAAATGCCTGTGTTTATCCCTTCTGACAAACTAAAGAGAGTGCCTATAGATCAAATCAACTTTGAAAGGAAAATAATAGAAAAATTGGAAAAAGCAGATATCAATAACGATGGTCGTTACACAAAAGAGGAACTCAAAAAAGCTCTAAAAGATTTAGGTTCTTACTATCCTGGATGGAGAGCCAATCGTTGTTTGGTGAAAGCTGATTTCGACAAAGATGGACAAATCAGTGGTGAGGAAATTGACACTTTAATTGATTATCTCCTTACCTGTGGTTTTGGAAATAATTAATTTAGAGGTGATATATGTAGTTTATGTTTATTAATCAATGTTAGGACTGTGCTTGTATGTATGTAACGCAGATGAACCGGAAGAATATAATTAATTCTTCCTGTGTTGTGCTATGCAATTTTACTTACTGCTGATAAAAATAAAATAGCTTAGTATGTATAATATGCATGAATGTTATATCTAGTTTCAATCCAACATGTCTAAGCAAGTGCTACCTTATAATGAGAGATCTTTTTAGAGCATCTGCTATGATAAATTTGTAAGAAACTCAAAATTGGTTCATAACCAATATTAACTATTAAGCGACTCTCACAATGTCACATCACACTTATGCAATTTAAGCATATTTTGCTCCAATATAGAAGAATTAAACGTTTTTTATGAAACTCACTTTTAATGATTGTTTTTATTTGCTTATTTTAATTTGAGAAAACAACCCAACTTTTAATTTGATGATATGATTTATTTAAGCTACTTCAACCAATTTTTACTATTCTCTCACATCATAGCTCCTCCAATGAGGAGGAAAAATATTAAACAACCGGTATGTGGACCCGTGCCAAGCACGGGCTAGAATTTTGCTATACTACGTTGTAAATAGCTGTCTAGAAAACAATCTCTCAAATTGCCTCAACCCCATAAACTTAATTTCACATGGCTTACGACAGAAAAACAAATTTTCTGTCAATTAGGTTTCAACTTACAAACATGAACATGAAGTAAATCTGCTACACTCCATTACTTGCCGTAAATGACAGCCCACTAGTTTCCATCAGCTTATCTATTATCTTTTGTAATGCTGGAGCGCTCACGACACAATCCTTATCTGCAAAACACGATCTACCTTCTTCAGCTGCCTTGCAAAGCTGTGGATCTAAAGGAACCTTACCGAGAAAGGGTACCGCCATCTCGTTACACATCTTCAATGCTCCACCACGGCTACTATCAAATACTTCACTGCAGGCGATTAAATTCAGCATTTCAGGCGCTTTTTCTTTCATGTATTCTGATATCCACTCCGTAACATCTTTCATCTCACCATCATCTGTAATCTTCATAAACTTGAGATTTGAGATGGGCTGGGACAGGCCACTCATATTCTCCACAACCCCAAGAACTTTCACTCCGACTTTCTTGCAAAAATTCACTTCTTTTTTCACATCAATAAGAGAGACTTGTTGAGGAGTGGTAACTATGATTGCACCGTCTACATTAGCAGCATCTAGGCATTGGACAATTGAAATGTGTTCATCTGAGGTTCCAGGCGGAGCATCAACAATTAGAAAATCAAGTTCACCCCAATAAACATCTTTTAAAAACTGCTTGATAAGCCCATTTTTGCGTGGACCTCTCCATATAACAGCTTCGTCTGGATGAGGAAGCATGAACCCAATTGACATGACCCCAAGATTAGACTCAACATAGACAGGAGACCAACCAAGGTTGCTCTGGTGTATCTCTTGACCTTCTAGGCCAAGCATCTTTGGGATGCTTGGACCACAAATATCAATGTCCAGAAGACCAACTTGAAAATCCCTTGCAGCTAATGCAAATGCCAGCTGGGCAGAAAATGTGCTCTTGCCAACACCTCCCTTTCCTGACAAGACCAGTATCTTATGTTTCACAGTGGCCATTCTTTCGGCAATGGCAACCATATCTGCAAAAAACAATGAAAATGTGACCAAAATGCTTAAACATGAAGGCAATTTGATTGCTCGACATTCTCAATTCCATAAAATTAAGAAATGCCCTATCCGAAAACAGCCCAAGTGTCGTACAGAAAAAATATGACATCAAGAAAGTAGGTATTTTTGCCAATTTCTGTCAAGAAAAAATAATATGTTATCACCATTAACTTTGAAACAATGGCAAAATAAAAGGATCCAGAGAGAATATTTATAATCGGTTTCAGAGGAAAAACATGCTGATTAAATATCTTAATCATTCTTCAAACTATTATTGGAGAGAATATATTATATAAATCAAGTCTAGCTAATCCTACAAGACATGTCCAGTGAAAGCATGATAGAAGACCACTAAACAGTGAAATGTTTTTTTTTAGAAGGCAAAAAGAGCTAATATTATAAATGATCAAGCACAAGATCTGAAAGAGTACAAAAATACAAACAATGCTTCTATCTAAACAAGGCTTAACTAACTAAAAAACACGGCACCAGGAAGCAATAAAAACCAAAATTGACTAAAACTCCCAAACCAAAATACCACAAGAAAAACTGATACAATTCCACACCAGCACAAAACTTCCTAGCTAACCCACAGATCTAATCAAATAACCCCAATGCAACATACCTTATAACCTGCAAAATAATGCAGGTAAACAGAAAAAAATTGAATCCTTCTTGATTGAAAATCATTGCACTTCTTGCTTTCCAAATTATCGAAATATTTCTAAACCAAATTACAACTAGCATTTCTCTAGCCTTTTTAATGTCATTCACCAATCCTTTAAATAGATAAAAAGGCTCAATACCTCCTTCGAGTTTACCACAGCCTTCAACACACAATAATGAAGCACTCAAATTAACCCCTCTTTTGCTTAGATCATCTTTAGTAGGAAGCCTATTTTGGAAAAGCCTCCAACCGACATTTTCAAAGGGGTCAAAGGATTCCAAACCTCTTAAGCCCACTCCACTTCCTCAATTTTTTCTTCAATGTTCAATCAACAAAAAGTATGCATCTCTCACTGTGTAGTTTGAATCACTCCCTCCTTCCCACTTCCACCTATCTAACTCTCTCTCCATCGAATCAACCCCTTACACTACTCCATTACAAACCACCACCAACTCCTTTTCCCATTCCCCCCCCACCACAACCATTTCAGCGACAGGCTTATCTTTCTCTAACGGCATTTCAAAAAGTCTACTGAAATTAAATTTTGTTTATGGTTGTTACTCGTTGATTTTATAGCATAGATCAAAAACTGCTGTGTACCTCCCAATTCCCTGGATTGTGCAATGAATAATTTTAAATGATGTAAGATGCTGAATCACACCTAGGTTCATTAGAGCCAAAATAGAATATTTAAAGAGCAAAGGTGGAAAAGTATTAGATGCAGAGCTGTGGCATCATGCTATTTGATGCAGTGTTTTACACACACCTTGTCACAAATCAAAGATGCAATATGATAGGAAGCCAAAATTTATAAGCAGAAATCGAGTATAGAAATAGATCAAACAATGGAAAATAGAGTGTATTTATTTGATGAAGGAAAACTGTAGAAGGTAAAGAATCCCAATCTACACCAGAGCCAACCTCCTCGGAGAAGGAGAAAAATCTCTCTCGGCCTAACCGTGATGGTTCACTCCAATATTCCTCAGTCCCCATCAATCTTCACTAACCTCACTCACCATTTATACAACTGAGGCATAACAAACCTGCCAACTAGGCAGCCTACCACACTCTTTATTTAATATCCTAACCACACTCTTTATGACAATATACCCCTTTTTACTTATCAGCCCTCACTCGGATCTCCATCAAACTCTGTTTTGAGAGCCTGTAGCAGATGCTCAAGGTCAACATCCCTTCCCAATGAGGAACACAGTGAAGTGAACAAACAAACTACGGTTTGAGTATTTTATTATAGCGAGATGGCTTAAGTCTTTATCAATGAAGCTCTTGGATACAGAGGTGCAACAAAAGCTCTTCGATGCAGGAAAATGCAACCATCTTTTTCCTGAGCATGGAAGCATTCTATTATGGGAGCCTCTAGTAGGTGTTCAAAGTCCATCATCCTCCCACATGAACAACACACTAGCTATGGTTTAGGACTTTGAGAATTTTACTATGACACGTTTGCTAAAATCTGTATCTTCTAAAAACACAGGATGTCTACCACCTAACGAGGAATTCTATTTCCTATCTTTTTGTGCGTTGCCTCTTATTCTTTCACTGTGTGAGCAAATGCCTATATAATGTCACTTTGTTTCCCTTTTGTGTATTAGGCCGCTAACTTCTCTATTAGGCAAGTGTGGAAATCAGTCTGAAGCTATTATCATATCAATTAGCATCTCTAGTCATGAATTATTAAGTTGGATTGAGTGATGTCTTGTCAAAGGATCTCCAACTTCACAAATTGAATAAATCCTCTACACAAAACTATACCCACTATCAAATGCCCAAGGAACTAACAACCCTATAACAAGACCAAACAATAAACAAACCAAGGAAAACAATATCACATAAAATGTTTCACTAGTCCTGGCTTTAAAAATCTTCATACAACAACGCCATGAACTATGAAAGAGCTGATTTTATTCTATTTCTTTGCTAATCAACGCAAATAAGCAATGATAACGATGAGCCTGGAAAGAAATCACACTACAATATCTAGTACATGAGCACCAAGGTTAAATAATACTCAAAAACAGTCGCAAATCCTAGAACCTAAAAGTATGGTGTTTGAACAAGCTTATATAAATAAGGGCATGCTTCAATTGGTATATTTGTGATTATCTACTAACATAAGCACGTGTGACTTGTGAGACTGCTTAAGGACACAGCTTACGACTATCCACACACTGTTTTCACCTTATGTTCATAAACTCTCCGGGATAACTTACAAAAACGGCTCATAGTTTATATGAAAACTGACTTTATTTTATCAGTTGGTATGAAAATAGCTTATATATAAGCTCCTACATGATAAACGATTAAGTGCATTTAATTAAACATTTTATTCAAAGTCAAACAGGGCCTAAATCATGTAACTAAAAGTATTTGATGGTTATTGGAAATAAACATAAAAGCATAAGATAAAGGTGAAGAGTAGCAACCAGGGTCAGGTCCTTTAGGGGCAGTGGCACAAATTTGCTGATTTGGGCAACCTTCACAAGCATCAGATTTTCCAGCAGAATCAGACTGAGGACCTGGGCAATCTGTAAATGCCAGCCACAATACAAAAAACACAAGAATCAAAGTGAATGGAATATATAGAAACAAAGCAAAATTGAAACACATAAAAATAAATATATTCATACGTTCGTTGGCATCCTCGGGTATATCTCCGTTCTCCATGGAACCTCTTCTCTTGTGTACTATTAAAAAAATAAAAAATCAATTATTTTAACAAAAGGTTCAGTATCAAACATCAAAGTTGCTATGATAAAAGCAAAGAGTATGATTGTAGAATCAATTTTAGATGATCAATCGATTCAAAATTAGAAACCACATAATCAATTGAACGTAAGAAATATAGAAGAGGGCCGCCACCGAAAATCGCGGCCGCCGTAGGAAAAGGGGAAAACCTGGCGGGTGACGACGATGACTCCAGCAGCGTTTCCCGGGCAGGTGTTTGTTTCTGATACGTAAAATGAGAACTTTAGATGGAGCGAGCAATTGAGCTTCGTTGAGTAGGGTTTTAACTTTTAAATTAATGACTTAAGTGCAGTTTTACCCCTATTTTAATTGAATTTGGATTTTGCTCCTATTTTAAAACTCAGGATTTTACCTCCTTTATTTTGATTGATTATGAATTTTGCCTCCTCTGTTTTTTAACTCGGAATTTTACCACCTCCGGTTTTATGTTTTTCAGGATTTTTCCCCCTCCCCCTATTTTATCCACATAATTAATTATTTATATTAAAAAAAATTATTATTTATTTTTTAATGAAAAGATAAAAATAAAACCAGAAAAATACTAAAGTTATGAATAAAAAATACTAGAAAAAATGCATAAAACTAGTATGATCTCTAAATATAAAATAAAAAACTAGTATGAAAATAACAAATATTTAGAGGTGTAAACTAGTTTTTTCATGTATTATCAATTGAATTTTTTTCTTGTATTTACTATTTTTTTTGGTTTTTTTCTGCCTTTTCTTGTTTTCTTTTTATTTTTTTACCAAATTAATATTTTTAATCGTTTTTTTTTATTTTTCTAGTATTTCTTTGTTCTTTATTTTAAAATAGGGGGCAAAATCATGAAAAACAATCCAATTTTCATCAAAATAGGGGGTAAAACTGCATTTAAGCCTAAATTAATTAATGAATTCTGCTCTTTACCCAGCACAAAACAATCGTGCCCAACTGAAATAACCCTTTTACCCCTGCGTGACTTAAGTCACCTTGGAAAACAACATGAGTTTGGTTATCTTATTCCCTCTCTCTCCTTCCGATTTCATTCAATCTTTTTTGTTTAATTTTTCACTTGTTGGGCTGATATTGATTTACGATTAGTATGGGAGAAGAGCAAATTGACCTACGTTATCGCAAAGAGTAAAATAAAATTGGTTTGGTGAAACAATACTCATGCATATGATCCAATTGGTTTTAATTCCTTTGGGAGCTTTGCCACCATAGAAAACGAGTGCTTTTATCCCAAGTGCCTTCAGCTTTCCAATAGGTTTATCGGCTCCAGTTTACGACATAAAACACCAATTGCTTCTAAATATTTATTGCTTCTTAAAACTAAACTAGCGTGAGTTAATTCACGCTGGGTATAACACCTACGTGATTTAATTCACACCGGGTATAACACTTGCGTGAGTTAATTCACATAGGGGTATTTAGGTAATTTCAGTAACGCAGAAATTTACACTTGCTTTAGTTAACTAACGCGGGGGTATTTTTGGAATTTCAGCTCGGCTCGAGCAAAACGTGTTGGATAAAGAGCAGAAATCTTAATTAATTGTCTTAAAATATAAAAATTTTGTGAATGATATAATTTGGATTTCTGCTCTTCCCCCTGCACATAATACTCGCGCCATGCAACATTGCTGAAAATGTCCCTACGTGAGTTAACTCACGCAAGAGTTAAACTCTGTGTGACTTAACTCACGCAGGAGTATTTTGACAAAACATGATAATGCCTAGGAAAATCAATTCTCCTCCAAATTGCAAATCGATAGACGGAAGAAATCATATTGCAATTGCTGCAAATCGATACACCTGAGTAATATTCATGCAATTGCTGCCACTTCATTTAGCTTTGAATTGGTTTTCCCTTGGATTATCGTTGCTGCCAAATCATATTTTCCTTCAAGCTTTGAATCGATTGTTGCCAACCAACTTTTCCCTTGGATTATCATTGTTGCCTAATCATCTTTCAATCAATAACATTCACAATAACATTCATAGGAATCGATTTGCAATTTGAGGGAGAATTGGTTGTCATGTATCTTGTGTTTTGTCAAAATATTCCTACGTGAGTTAAGTCACGCTGCGCTACTTAACTCACTCTGTGTAACTTAAGTTGCGCAGTTTGTAACACTTGTGTTAGTTAACTAACGCATGGGTATTTTGATCACTACAATTGGGTGGGAGCGAAATGTGCTAGGTGAAGAGCAAAAATCTATAATTTGGGCTCTTCAAAAGGAACTTGATTGGGCTTGCAATTATAACTTGCTTTGCTAGTTACAATACAATTTTCATGGTTGCACCCTCTGTTAGTTTGATATGCTCATAAAAATTGGATGACATATTTTCTTTTATTATATATATTAGACTAGATAGATAAAATAATGAGGAAAATAGTCATTTTTCATTCCTGAAAGTGTTACAAATAGGCACAATAATCTTTCAATGGATCAAAATTTTAAAATCGTCCACGATTTTGCATTACGTTAGTCAAAATAATCTCTAATGTTCAAATAATGTGTTAATAATGTCATATCAGTTCTTCAATGTATTTACTTACTATCATATCAAGTTTTTCAATGAACATAAGAAGAACAAGTCACATTATAAACTCAGGGCCGGCCCAGAGCAAGAGCATCCAGGGCCATGGCATAGGGCCTCCAAATTTTGGGGGCCCAATTTTATTTATATATATATATATATATA
>Ga0315915_1003788_pt1 | contig 19167 bp, 14 predicted proteins | sample MpolbnodulesMG_FD_207738 | JGI IMG/M metagenome (GOLD analysis project Ga0315915, IMG submission 207738) | Medicago polymorpha root nodule microbial communities from Los Angeles, California, United States - branched nodules | ecosystem: Host-associated > Plants > Roots > Nodule | place: USA...
CAAAGGTTTGCATGATAAAAAAAATAGAATTAATACAATTTTTAAATTTACGATAACAATATTCATAACTATAAGATTGACTACTAATATAATAATAAAATCAAAACTTTTATTTCTTAAAAAAAAAATACTGATACTGATAGAATGAACATGTAAGAACACAAAAAAAGAAAGAATAAACATGTAGTGACGTGATCTTGAGTTAAAAAAATAAAATAATGTGTTCAATGACGACAACTACTTCGTCAAGAAATAAAACCAGAGTGAACCACAAAAATCTGGAAAAAAAAGATTAAAAAAACATGACATAATGACGAAAGAAAAAAAACAATGAAAGAGCTGTGTCCAGAAAAGAAAAGAAAAGAGTGAAAGAGGATGTCAATAGTAACATATATTTGGAGTAAAAAGAATCTCAAGAAATCTCAGGTCTTTGTATGAGATTGTTAGTTTTAAAAATTTCAACTAAAAAGTCTCACAAAATCCATCATACCAAATAATCCGTTGAAATCTATACATTTTTGAATACCAAAGACAATTTTTAAGTTGTGAAAAATCTTGATTGAATACCACCGGATTTTGTTGGATTCTTTAAAAAATCTTGAAAATCCTAATTGAATATCACTAGAATTATTTCTAATCTTTTAAAATCTTGATTGAATACCTAGAGATTTTTTTATAACTAAAAAGTCTTTTAAAATCCTTCAAAATCCTAATTCAATGCATCCCCCTAATAACCCAAAATATTCATCTTCTTCCTTTGGTTTTTTTAAAGATTCTTCATTGTTCTTCATCTTCAACCTAGAAAAAAACTCATATCCAAAAAATCATCACATACCAACACATCTCTCATTTCTCTTGTCTCACATCTCTCCTTAAATCACGATCCTCTTCACATAAGCAAGCTCAAATCAAAAGCATAGATCACAAATTCACAAAATCTTCTTCACAAAACCCTATTCCTAATTCAATCAAAATCCCAAATAAAAAAAACAAAATATGAAATATGAAATTAAAGAGGGGAAATGGGTTGCTTCCACCCAAATCTGAAAATCCCATCAAACTCAAATAACCCCACCATGTCCAGATCTCTCTTCACTTGTAGTTTCTTTCTTTTTCTTTTTCTGAAACAGCTTAATTTTATTTCAATCAAAGTTGTCTTGGTGTTTATTTATGTTTTTCCATTGTGGGTAGCGCCTATGCCTGTTGGTTGGCTTTGTATTTTCGTTTCATGTCCTCTGTTACTGTTAGGGGCTGTTGTTTGTTGTTGTTTTCTCCCTTCTGCTCTCCTTGAGTGGCTTGTACAAAAACAAAGCCTGAAAAATACAGCACCTTGCAAGAAATAGAAATGATAGCCACAAGGCTTAAAATGCCAAAACAGTGGTATGATGGATCTCGAAATGGTATGTGGGGTGGTGATGATGATGGATGGTGTTGGTATGATGAAGGAGAGATGATGAATCTATGGGAAAATGAATTTTAAATGGATGAAATTCTTTCAATTACAATTTGTTTTTGTTTTAATTTATGAAATGTTTAAATTGTTTTTTAAAATTAAAAATTGCTATGTTTTTCTTTTTGTGCTTTAAAAATTGTTGTTTTAATGACATGTTAATGTCATTTTCCAAGTTGGCACTGTCACATTGGTGTTCATTTGCCATCTCAGCGTTTTTGGAAGGAAAAATGGGGGTTAGGATGAAAATTGCAAAGAACATGATAGTGCAGGGACAATTTTGTTCGATTTGAAAAATGCAGGACCAATTTCGTGAGTTGGTTAAAATGCGAGGACCAAAAGTGTAATTAAGCAAAAAAAAAAAAAGAATTCTCATTCATTATCATTCTATTGGTGTATTTTTAAATCACAGTAAGCTTTTAATTTAAAAGAAGGAAATTTAGGAGTTTTTTTTGAATAAGCCAACATCGAATAAAAACACCAAGAGTGAGTCATCTCGCACAATGTGTGCAAAGATAACCACTCCTCCAAAGATACAAAGTCAGGTTACAATTGTGTAAAAACAGAACGAAAAAGAACACAAAAAAGCTACAACATAACACCCATACAAACTAAAAGGTGCCATCACCAGTCATTATAACTGAAAGTAGAAGTAAGCAAATTAGCCTTTAACCAAGAATAGGACAAAAACTTTATATTATCTAATAATGTAGCTAGATCACGAGCTGATTGTTTGAAAATTCTGCTGTTTCTTTCCTTCCAAATTGTCCATACACAAGCGTTACATATCACTATGAGGAAGAGATATGTAGATCGAGGTAACCCCGCCATGTAACCAAAATGATGAAGATGATCACGAGCTGAGTCTGTAGAGATGAAATAAATACCAAGCCACTGAAATATACCGTACCATACACTACCGAAGATGTTGCATCGAAATAGAAGATGCCTCATTGTCTCCTGACAACCGCATCCTCCTATACAGTTAGTGTCGTTGTGATAAAGAATTCTTCGCCGAAGAAGATTGTCCCTGGTAGGTAGCCTGTTTTAGAGAAGCCGCCAAACAAAAACCGAAACCTTTATCGGGACTTGCTTCAACCACACCTCATCAAAAGGACCACGGTCCAAATGAGTGTCAGACAACGTCAGATACTGATACGTCCCTTTAACGGAGTAACCGTTAATATGATCCAAAATCCACCGCCACCTGTCAATAACATTATCCTGCAATACAATATGACATAACAAGGACGAACACTCCGAGACCGACTCCTCCTCCCACGCCAAAAGGCGCCTCCTCCACACCCGAGCATCACCTCCATCTTCCCACCCTCTCAAAGCCATCTCCCTCATTGCCACCCCTTTGTTCACAGCCAGATCAAATAAGCGAGGGAATCACACTTTTAAAGGAGATCCCCCACCCAACTGTTCGACCAGAAATAGGTACTATTACCTCCACCAATCACCCTACGCACATTGTCCTCAAACCAACTCCCCTCCCCAAAACCGACACCACCACGGATGCTCGTTAACATCCTCCACCACATCGAACTATCCTCCCCAATTCAACCGCCCTCCCTCCTTCCCCGTACCTAGCCTTTAGGAGTTGTTTATGCTTTTTCATGCAATCAAAGCAAAGATAAAGAGATTGAACTATCTTCCATTCAAATTAACGTTATAGTACGATTCATTTTTATTCTTCTCATGGAAGCATTGTATTAATGCAATTAATATAATATTAAAATATCAGTTACATATTTTTTTTACAATGTAAAAGCACAAGACTTTAAAATTTTTTTACAAGAGTTATCATTGTAATCTGATAACTTCAAACAAGATGTCTATATAAAGCTAAGCGAATAGGTTATCACTACAACCAGACCAAAACGTTAGCATTGCGAATTTTCATGTAATTATGTAAACATAGAATAGAGCACTAAAGATGTCATAAACCTTTTGCCAACTGTGGGGTACAAGTGCATTTTTGCGAGTATATTTTAAGGATATTCCAGTTAATCGATCTTATGGATTGCTTTTACTTTTTCATACGTAGAAGTATAATTGGAGGCCGTTGATCTTGGGGTTGTGGAAGAATAATTGAAGTATGTTGAATTGTCATTGCTTCGACAATGGTTGAGTTAAAAGCGTTTCATTTACATTCATTCGTTGATACTATTTCGTGCAACTGTTTCTCCTTTTTTTTTTGGTCATGATTTCTCCTTTATTTTTATGAATTTTGTTTTATGTTATGCAAAATTTTATATTTTCGTTTCAATATATATCTTTCATTGATTGTGAAAGGCTAAGTCATCTTTGTTTTGAAAGTTAAAACTTAAATCCTAAATCCTAATAGTTGAGTCCCTTTTTATTTATGTCTCTATGTTGGCGTTTTTGATTATAAGCAACAAATTAAATTATAAAGAAACCATAAGAGTACATGAAAGCAAACATCTCATTCAAATACTATGCGGGTATGTATCCAAAAAAATATATGGAAAATGTAAAAAAAAATAAAATTGACCAAAAAAAAAATAAAAAAATATTATGCACGGTTGGCAAATTCATTATATTCAATTGGTATTTGTCCTCACGAGCTTTACTCAGCTGCTATGGACAATGCATAAAAATATGTAAGGTCCGGGGTTCAAACCCCGACCACCACAAAAAATGGCATTTTACATACATGCACACTCATAGAGTTATATGAGTACAAAAACATTGGATCGAAATCATTTCTACAAAAATAACCAAAGAATGAGTGCGAAAATAACAAGTGATACATTAACAATACCATTTTTTTTAAGAACTCTATACTAATAAATAAAAAATAATTAAGCTTCCCTAATTAAAAAGAATGAAACTTCTGAAATTTTTAAAATGGACTAAATATTTAGTTATGAAATAGAAGGTCGTTTAATAAGGATCCGATTCAATGGTGGACCCTAACATTTTTAGTAAATTTAAATAAAATATTTTTTATTCTTCATATCTTTATAAAATTTATCCTAACATTTTTAGTAAATTTATATAATTTTTTTTATTCTTCATATCTTTATGCAATTTTATTTTTACTAAAAAGGGTAAACTCCACCTTTAAAAAGGTATAATCTTTCAACTTCTTGATATTAATAAATTAATAAAAATCAATTTGTTATGCTTTACATATTATTGATATCATATATTTGTATGTTAAATTAATAAATTTGGCATCTCATTGAATAGCCACTTCTTACTCACTCATTTTCGGTCATTGACTTGATTTTGTACATGTGTTGTTACATTTTTATACATATCATATCTTACATTTTTTTTTATGGTTGCTACCACTTTCAATTTTCTACCCATAAATAATATTATAGTGAGTATATTGATATTTTTTTAGTTTGGTAAAAAAAACTTTTTGAAGGATTTTAAAAATTATTTTGTTCATTATAAGAAGGATATTGATGAAGTTCGGCTTCGATGTTATTCAAATAAATTATTTTCATACATTTAACGTATATCATGCAGCTATGAATTTTATTTGATTAACAACTTATTTGTTTTTTTAATTTTTTTTTTATCTTATATCAAATATTCCTTACACATGACTTTTTTTTTTTTTGTTATCATATAAACTGAGATTGAATTCATATATTTACATCTATGTTTTAATTAGTTTATGCTCATTGAGAGAGAAAAATAATATTTTAGGCATCAAATTGTTTAGAAGATTTTGGGGATTGTGTGTTGAGCCGAATAAGTGTGTTTTTACTTACATAGAAGATAAGTTTTTTTTTTAGGTTACAAGACAAGAGAAACTTCTGCACATATTTTAAGTTTTTTTTGATAAGTTTGATTTTTTGACTTGAAGAAACAATTTTATTTAAAGTAAATATATTTTATATTTCAAATATTTAATATACTTTTTACTTATTAAATAAAAAAACATATTAGTATTTTGATTTTAAACCAAACTTGAGTGTAATTAAATTTAAAAAAGATTGCATTTTTTAATCAATTGTGTAAATGTTGTTAATTTTTTATTTATTTTTGAAGTCGAATTTATATAGTTGTTTAAGTATAATGGACGGTTGTACATTGTACAAGTTACCTTGAAAAATTCTTCCATTTCATAAATAAATAATATTTACAAATTTTTTTTTGGTCTAATAATATTTACAAATTTTAATAGTCTCTATGATAAAATCAAACAATAAACACATTGTACGAATAAAGTATATTATTTTTATAAAATCCGTGCAACACATGGGTTAAATCCCTAGTGTTCAATAAAAAGAGATGTTTATGATGCGAAAGGTCAGTACAACAAACCTCACTCACTTACAGTTTCTTCCATTGCTGATCTTTTAAAGGTTAAACCTTTATTGTAAATTTTAATTTTATATTTTCAATCTTATACATTTATAATTTATTTATTAATGTAATGAGATAGAACATATTTGATTAATTTGTTGAGCTTAAATTTGCGTTAATGGTGAAACTTAAGATACTTGTTCGGCATGCTTGAAAACCAAACTCTCCTAAGAAAAAAATGTTGCGCACCTTTGTTGTCTTGCTTCGATTCATTGTGTTGCACCCTCCATAACTAAAGTGTCATACTGCAATTTGTCTCGTAAAATGTTTTAAAATGTTATTCACTCTCCTCTAGCGGATACTCCTGTTTCCACATAGATCAACATTACAATGGTGTCATAAATTTTCATAAAAACTTAAGTCCTCAAATAGTGCTCAGGCCTCTCATTAGCATTTCTAATACAAAATTGGTCAATAGCTTTGAATTACTGGTCTGGTTATCCTTCTGTGTACACCTTGTGCTGGAGGGGTAGCATGTTGGTTTAATATATTCCGTTTTGATTTCTTAAAAAAAAATATTTATTAATTTTTTAATCTCTCTTTTATTAATTTATTTTTTATTTTGTTTAATACATGAAATTACTAAATGACCTCCAAATTAATTCACTTAGTTTTATACTCTCTCGGTCACTCTTGTCGCAGACTTTGTTGCTGCCAAAACCTTCTTTTATGAGTGTGTGTTGTTGTATTTTTTATTTATAATTTATTTTAAACTCAATTATTAATTAGTTAATTTGTACGTTTATTGCCTCGGTCAATATTACACGTTACAATTTACTTGTTCAATCCTAAATTGTAGGTTTGCAGTTTTGCTTTAGAGAAAATTCTGCAACCTTAACTTAAGGATAGACATCCAATTTACTTGAGGTCTTAAACATAGACGAGAGCTTAATAGTTATAGTTATTTACTTACAATTACATACATCTGAGAGTTGTTATTGTTCTTTTAGCATCCAAAAGTAGTTATTTTGACCTTTGATATTTCATGTGTGGTGTCAAAATGTGATTGTGGTATATTACCCGGTATCTGACCCGTGACGGTAAAATACTTTTAAGCCTACCTTTTGCATGCCTCAGTCAATATCGGTAAGTTTTCGTGTTCTATGTTTTATGTGTTTGGAATTATCTTAATTGATGCTCATATATTTCTTGATTGTAGTGTTCTTAATAATTGTCTAAATTTTTGAACAAGTTTTTATCTCATCTTCATCCCACCCTCAGGTTTTCTTTCAACTTTTCCTCTATTTTATTTGGTTCATTACTTTTTCTGCAAATTTCAAACTCAAAGGGATAATTAAACTCATGGAAAAAAAAAGTAATTATTATTAATAATATAATTTCGTTATTGGTTTCTAAGTGTTTGGCTAGTCCTCTCGTTTTAACGTTTTAGAGTGTGATATTTGTAGTCCGTTTTTAAAAAATAGATAGCGTGGACTTGTACAAACTTTGATGATTTATGTTTTTTTCTTGTGCTAACAAGAAGTGACTGTTGAACGTGAAGAATACTATCTTTGAGATCAACCATATCGGGTAACTCCTTTCTTGCAAGCTTTGAGAGTTGTTATTATTCAATGACCAGTCTAATCATCGTTAAACGTTAAACAATTCACTCCTTTCTTGCTTTTGTTTTCTAGGTCATAGAGAAAATGGATGCTGATATTGTTGAGATGCCTCCCCCAATTTCGAAGAAGAAATGTGTACTCTTGCTTTTCTTCATCTCCACATTCTTTTCATTTTTGTTACTGCATGCATGTGACTTAACTTTGTTACTAAATTATTACTCAAGTCATTGATTTATAATTTAGGTTACAAGCTCTGGTTTCTTTAGAAATTATAAGCTAAATTTTGTAACCATGAGTCCCATTTAATTAAAATACAAATGGAAAAGTAACTTGTTGTACGTATATTTAAATTAAGAAGGGTGATCCCCGTGAGCTTTACTCAGTTGGTAAGGACAATGCATAATATATGCAAGGTCTGGGGTTCAAATCCCGGCCACCACAAAAAAAAAAATTATTAAGATATGAACAAATGTTGTGGATGCCCCTCTATTTTTTTTGTGGTCGAAAATTATTATTGAACAAATGTTGTGGATGCCCCTCTATTTTTTTTGTAGGAAACCAACAATTTTGCTGTAAATTAGCTTCATAAGATATGAACAAATGTTGATTTAATAACCATTTATTTTTATTTTTTTTATCTTAGAAAACAATGTATTATGTTTTGCTAATTGGCAGAGAAAAACTAAGGCAAATGATTTAATGGAGAGTGTGGCTTCAACTGAAATGGTCACTTTAAACTATTTTCCAATACTGGTAAGATTTTTTATTTGCTTGATGTTGTTGGTTAGAACATGTATGTTTGATTTCAACAATTCCTCCAATGGGTTTCAATCATAGGTGCGAACATGCATTTTATTTTTGTACATGCTGTTTTACAACCCCTACACGGTGCTCTATTATTAAGTTGTGTAAACTTTTCATTTAGATTTATTATGCCACTAAACTTATAGGTGCTAAAGGGAGCTGCCAGACGCGGTGGTTTACGTCTTGTTCGTTAAGGATCTCTTCTTGGAAATGTACTTATATCATGTTAGTCTTGTTTCTGTATTGCTTATCAGAAGAAACTGCTACAAGAAGCAAAAAGGAAGTTTGGGGAGATTTTATATGCATTTGAATTTTTGGATGGCCAGTCAATGAATTTGGTAATATCTATTGATACTTTGTGATGAAGTTAGTATGTGTCTGCTAATTGCCAAGTTTAAATACATTAAAATTGTCTTGATGTATACACACCTTGCACATATGCATGTAATTTCATCAACAAAATCACGTTACATCCCAAATATTTGAAAGCAACAACAGGTAAAATGTGCATACTAAAAAAACACACACATAAATGGTAAAGCATATAAAGAACTTATGGCCAATGTTCTGCTCCATGGAAATTGAATTGATAGCTGATGGTGTTCTTGCACAGGACATAAACCAAGCATCAACTGTTTGGCGTTTACGCGAGGTTGACATTTTAAGAACGAGGCTAAACTCAAGTTCTTAAAATGCTTTTTTCAAGAACGATTTTGTCATCAACGAAGTTAAACTCAAATTCTTATATAACAATTTCAGGGTATTTCGGAGGCATTGTTGAAAATCTGTACAATCTTGTACAAAAAAGGCGCTGTAGACTAGGTAGAAACCCTATCAATTGCATATTAGGACATCAACATTATTATAACTTCGTTTTTGTCGTTTTTTGTTTTATTATTGTAGGCGATGCAGCTAATGTAATCGGTTATGGTCACCTCGGAGATGCCTCAACAAGACGAAAAAGTAGCTGAAACAAACTCACAAGAACTTTTGGTTATGAAGTTGTTATTTTCATTTTACTTATAAGATTGTACGAAATAAATTTTTGCAGATTTTATCACAAATTGAGCCATTTGAGAATGTAAACTTGTGAGTTGAATGTTTAAATTTCTATCTAATTTGACAGGTACAAATGATGGCTTCAATCAAGAATTTGATGGATCCCAACCACATACTCAACCCATATAAAGTTCTTCCTCACTCTATCACTTCATAATCTTGATTAGGAAACATTCCTCAAGAGACATGTGATTGATGCCAATAATTTATCATCACAATAAAAATAGAAAGAATTTTTCTAATTACACCTCAAGACAATCCGGTTACATCATCATTAGACAAAAATACCCTTAACCGTTTTTAAAAATTTCAATGATTACCCTTTCTCTGCCTTCCTCTTCCCATGTTTTTCTCTCCATCTCATTTTTATATTTTTTGTTTTCCTTTTCCTTTTTCTTTCTGTCTTCCTCTTATTATAGAATTCGAAATCATTTTCTGTCAAGCTATCTGCGTTCATAATGTAAACATCACATAGTTATAGGGAGATTCTATCATGCCGTCACATTTTAACGGATTTAAATCCGTCAACGCTCCCAACCAATCAGAAAGAGGTATTTTTTCAATAAGTCATGTCATCGAAGTTAATACATTTTCTTTCTCCCATAAGTCAAATACCTTTTCTTTTTTAGTTACATATTCAAGTATATTCCTAAAAAGCGGAGCCTTAATGCAACGGTAAAGTTGCTGTCACGTGACTAAAAGGTCTGGTTTAAGTCCTGGAAACAACCTCTTGTGTAAAAAAACAGGATAAAGTTGCGTACAATACACCAAAATGGTGGGACCCCTTCTCGGAATCTGCGTATGCGAGAGTTTTAGTGCACGGGACTGCCATTTTTTTTATTCAAGTATATTCCTATTTTTCTATTCTAAAGCAATATTTAGGTATATTCAATAAATTCTTTTATTATTACATGATCTACCAAGGTTTTTTTGAAAATTATACATAAACACACATTAATATATTCCTTCTCAAAACAAAAAACATTTACAACTTAGCTCCTCATGAATTGTTACAAAATCTAGTTAAAGTTTCCAACGCTAGATTTGCAATCACTAACAGGAAGGAAGGTTGTCATTTTCGTGTGGTTGTCGTTACACAATTTGAGTTCGCATCCTTCAACGCGTAGTTTCATTTTGAGTGGATCGAGCAAGGTAATGGAACATATTATGAATCTAACGTTTCTTTCATTTGGGTTCCTTTATTTTAGATGAAAATTATGGATCTGAATACTTTATTAGTTTTTATAGTTTATTAAGGTTTTAGTGCTTAAGTGTGATTAAACCCTATTTGATTAATAGAAAAACAAAGTGTTTGATACTTTTAACAGATTCCACAGAAATGGAAATTACATCTTGAATACAAACATTATTCAAGAAAGAACTAACAAGCTTCAAAAGAATATTTTCCCTTCCAGTCCAGCAACTCTCGATGCTTTGCTACTAACATGCAGTAAACTGCAAAATTAAATTGTGCAATACAAACATTAATTTAATGACGATCAAGAAACAAATTAGTGTGATCAAAATGTTCGTGATCAAATAAATTTAATTAAAAATATTCCCAACCAAATAATGAATGGATTTAATTTGTATATGCTGACAATGTAAAACATTTTTACACATGCATCTAATTAAATCATGTCATGTAGATATTTTAGAAACTAACTTGTAAAAATGACATTTTAGAGTGATTTGATTGGACGCATGTCTAAAAAGGTTTTACATCGTAAGTGCATACAAATTACTCTCCTAATTAATTATTGGAGTACTAAATATATATAGTTGTAAGGTTTAAAACTTTACTGATAAAATTAAATGACAAAATATCAAAATCATTAGCACTATGTACCTTCTAGTCTTTGAGCCATATTTGGAACCTTGTCACATTGACTGCTACCAATACATATATATAGTCTATCAACTTGTTCAAGAACCTTATATAAGCAATTCTCCAAGGTCGCCAAAGTAGTATTGGCCCTAATAATCCCCAAAAACCTGTAAAATAGCCTATCCCCAAGCACATGTAAAATCCTTCATGGAAAATTGAATTGTCATCTTCACCATGAATTTCTGACCTTTGAGGATTTACTGTTGTCGCGTCTTCGGGACATTTTTTTTCAAGTGGTTCACCACAAAGATCAAGATTTCCTTCAAAACCTGAGGGATCTAAGGTTTGCAATTGTCTTCCAAATGGGATTCTTCCAGAGAGAGTTGTTTGACAAGTCTAAAACTTCAAGCCGGTCGATGTTGGAAAGAGTGGAAGGAATTTTACCAAGGAAATGGTTTCTTGATAAGTCGAGGAAATCAAGTGAAACTAAATTTCCAATTTCAGATGGGATTTCTCCGCTCAAATTGTTTCTTGATAAATTAAAAGAGACTAATCCAACCAAATATCCAATCTTTTTTGGTATTTCACCTGTTAGGTTATTACTTGAAAGATCAATGCCCTTAAGACGCATCTCTGGATGCTTGAACCCACGTTCCATACCTTTCCAGAATAAAGTTATGTTAAACGCATAATCATCGAAATCTATACCATAAATGTAAAAGTAGCCTTGACTTGTCGAATATATTTGACTTTCAGTTTCACTAGTATTGATGCTCTTTTCGGACAATGAATTAAAATTCTCTAAGCATGCTGGAATTCCTTCTGATAAGTTATTTCTTGAAAGATCCAAAAGTTGAATCTTCCTTAAATAACAGAGGTGGATAGGAATGTTTCCAGAGAAGTGATTCCCTGTCATGCTCAAGATTATCAATTGTTGCATGTTTTCTCCTATCCATGTTGGAATTGAGCCAGAGAACAAATTTTCACCCACATCTAACAACATTAAATTTCTGCAATTCTTCAAAGTGGAAGGCAAGTCACCATTCAAACTATTATTTCTTAAAACTAAAGCTTCCAATTTAACAAGGGTGCCCATGGACTCTGGAATCTTCCCCCAAAGCTTATTGTTTGTCAAATCAAGAAACAATAATGTGTTTACAGAATTCCAACAATTAGGAAGCTGTCCCTAAATTTGATTGTTTGATAAATCTAAAGTGGCCAAGTTTGTTGTTGGTGCATTTTTATCACATAAAAATGAAATCAAATGCGAAAATTTATTTTCGGAGAGCATAAGATGTGAAGCTTGTAGCAAAAAGGATGGAACTCCACCTTCAAATTGATTTGAATTCAAAAATATAGCCGGATTTTGAGGAAGCTTGAATGAAAAATTTGGTATTGTACCTCTGAGATTGTTGTGAGACATATTCATGAATAACATATATTGTGAGTTGTTCCAAATCCATTCTGGTACATAGTCAGTAATCCCTGCATCAGAAATATCAAGTTCCAATAGGGATTTTTGAGTTTTAAGCCAACTAGGAAAGCTTGAACCCAACTTGCAAGATGCCAACATCAAAAATGTTAACCGGAAAGGAGGAACCCAACTACGTGAAATTGTTAGGGAAACTGAGTTGTAATTTAAGAACAAAGCTTTTAAATTTGAAAGATTAGTGAGATGCGATTCATTGATGTTGCCTTCCAAAGAATTCCCTTCCAAGTTTAGATACTTCAACCTTGATAGCGAGCCGATTTTTTTAGGTAGCATGCCGGTTATTCTATTATAAGATAAATCAAGTATCCACAATTTGTGTTTATTGCACCATGAATAAGTTTGAATGAAGTTAGAAACTTCACCACTCAAGTTGTTATTTGAGAGGTATAATGTTTCCAATGTACATATATTCCCAAAAAAAGACGGGATCTCTCCTTGTAGATGGTTACGAGAAAGGTCAAAATTTTCAAGAGAGTTCATTACTTTCCCAAATCCATTTGGAATGCGACCTTCTAACAAATTACCATCGAGCTCAAGGCTATGAAGATTGGTAGTAAAGTTAAAAATCCAGAAAAACACTTCTGATGATATCAACAAATTTAAGGAGAGATCGAGGATGAGAAGGGAAGATAAAGATTTGAAAGTGGAAGTAGATGACACAAGAAAACTTTTATCTGTAAGACTGCAATTTGATAGATAAAGCTCTTGCAATTTGGTGCTAAAGTTGAGGTTACCAATAAATTGGAATGATGTTAGATTATTGTGTGAGAGGTCAAGGATGACAAGAGAAGGAATGTTTGGATAGACATGAGATGACAAAACGATATCGTTTTGAGAAAGATTAAGCTCTTTAAGATTAAGACTAAGATTTGACAATAATCGAAAAGTTGATGATGTCAACATATTGTTAGAGAAATCAAGGATGGTAAGAGAAGTGGACAATTTGGAAAGAGAATGAAACAAATTTGCAACATCATTATCCATTAGACCAAAATCAACTAACCTCAACTCTCTTAAGTTTGGAATAATTTTTCTGATTGTTTGTAGGAAGTGAGGCAATGAGCCAAAACGAAGAAATTGTCCTCTCAAGACAATATTTGTTAAAGAAGAGACCGTAGCCAACCACTTCGTAGTATTATATGTGAGATCGAAATTTCCATCAAGTTTCAGAGTTTGCAAAAATGGAAGATTCCCAACAATAAAAGGGATTGCTCCTGAAAGAGAAGTTTTTTCAAGATCAAGGTGCTGCAATTGTGAGAGATTTCTAAGTTGACAAGGGATTTCACCAATAATATTGGTGTTCTCTCTTAGATTGAGATATCGTAAACGTGTAAGATTCCCAAGATGAGGAGGGATTTCTCCATTCAAACCATAAAAACTTTTACTTAAATCTAAATACTCTAGCTCTAAAAGATTTCCTATTTGATAAGGAATTCTCCCAGGAACTACAGAATACGATAAATTGAGATATTTTAACTTGGCAAGTGAGCCTATTTGTTCCGAAATATGGCTGCCAGGAAAATAATTAGAGCTAAGATCCAAATATTCCATATTTTCCAAGGCAATCAATGAAACGAAATCAATTGCACCTACCAAGAATTGTGTTTGATTACCACGAAGATCAAGTTTCTTCACATGGCCTGTTTCTTTGTTGCACTCAATTCCTTTCCATTTGCAGCAGTCTCCATCTTTGTTATCATCCTTCCATGTAGACAGCATGCAAGAGTCATCAACGATGCTTTGTTTGAACTTGAGGAGTGCTTGTTTTTCCCTCTCAATGCACTTTGATTCAACACTTTCAATTGTAGTATCTTTGAACTCATGAGTGGATCCTGAGGTAAGCAATAAAAGAGATTGCAATAGATAAAATATTTTGAGAAAATACTTGCTCATTTTGATTCTGTTAAATATATGTATAAGCTTTTCTTTTTAGTTGTGAAGTATATAGAGGATTGCAGGAAAGCAGTGGCTATCCTAGCTGCGTTGTTCGCACGTCTCATTCACTTCTTTAACTCTTTAACTCTTATTTCAAAGCTGTCCAACCCCCTTCTTGTCTCTGAGTCTATTTTCATTAATTTGAATTACTTCCATTCTTTTCCTTACGAAAATGACTCTAAAAACACGACAAAGTATTATTATTATCATTATTTTGCAAAAAAAAAAGACGGTTGGTATTGATTTTGATTTAGATTTATACATATATTTTATCTGGTACCCTATTTTCTAACTTGCTTTACGGGTAGAAATAATTGTGATTTTATGTTGGTCATACATATATTTTCTAACTTGCTTTGTAGGGTAGGAATTGATTTTGATTTATATTGATTTTCTAACTTGCTTTACTGGTGGAAATTATTTTGACTTTATGTTGGTCATACATATATTTTCTAACTTGCTTTGTAGGGTAGGAATTGATTTTGATTTATATAGATTTTCTAACTTGCTTTGACTTTATTTTGCTTTACGGGTGGAAATTATTTTGACTTTATCTTTAGATGACAAGGGGGAATATACAATTTTTATTTTTACAGAGGCTAAACCAAAACTCGCTCAAATGGCAAGGGGGTAAACATCATTTAACCCTAAAATATATAGTTTAATATTATAGTGATTCAAATATTTAAATGCGACAAAACACATAGTTTGAGTTTTTTTTTAAGAGATTAGAATGAAATATATTGCTACAATAAGTGTCAACCAGCAGAAGAAATGCTTAGCAAGACATCAAAGGTCCAAAATACAATTCAAAAAAGAGAGAAAAACAAGAGTCTAACAAAGAGAAAAAGGAAAAATTAAGTTACAGCAGTGAGGCACATCAAATGATTTTGCCTCCAAACATTGTAGTGAAAATCGAAGGAAACAAACTTCGATTTAAACCACCAAAAAACTTGAGATTTAACCTGCTCGCAAATTGAATGAATAGATTCTGCCTTTTGTTGGAAAATATGTTTGTTTATCTCTTTCCAAATAACATAAAAAGTTGCTAACCAAATCATCTTGAGCACTGCACTTCATTGATTTGAAACACCTCCCAAAGCACAAAAATGATGAAAATGTAATAAAGGATTCGAAGATGTTTCTGAAGAAATCCCAAGCCAGTCATAAACCAAATACCAAATATTGCCATAAAAAACACACGACACCAACAAATGATCTATATCCTCAAGACACCTACACTCTTTGCATAATTGATCGTTAATTGAAAGCACACGACGTCTCACTAATTAATCTTTAGTAGCAATTCGATTATGAAGCAAACACCAAGAAAACAACAAAACTTTTAACGAAAACTCCTTTAACCACATAATAAAATGACAATCATTGTAATCAGTGACCACAGAGTCGTGATAAACACCCTGAGTCAACAACTGATAGGCGCTGATCACACTGTAGCAGTTAAAAGAATGAAATCTCCAACTCCACCTGTCCTCCTTGTCACCCTATAAAATAACCACAAAGAAAAGGTCGACACACTCCCTCACCAACTCCTCCTCCTAAGAAAACAACTTATGTCTCCATTTCCAAGCTTCCCCATACTACCCCCAACCTAGGGAGAACATATCAGTTATTGAAGCCAATTTATTCTCTGCTAAGTTAAACAATTTGTGAAATCTAATCGACAACGGGTTTCCACCTAACCAATGGTCCTTCTAAAAAAGAGTAGAAGACCCATCACCCACAACCCTAACTATATTGTCATCCAACCACCCTCCATCCAACAACCCCACACCCTCCTTAGTGGAATTCAATTGCTGCCACCAAATCGAACCACCTCCACCCCCTAGCTGCAACCTACCTTCATCCTCCCCATAACGAGCACATAAGACCCTATGCCAAAGACTCCCCCTTTCCTCCAACATCATCCAGTACCGTTTACCAAATAATGCTAAATTAAATTCCTTCAACCTCCGCACCCCCAAACCACCCTCTTATTTTTTCGAACAAATAAGATCCCATTTAATCCAAGAGATTTTTCTATTATCCTCCCCCCCAAAAAAAAAAAGAAAAAAAGAGGAATATATCATTAAAAATAGATTCAAGTATGGAAATGATATTTGAGGGAGCTTTGAAGAAGGAAAGATAGTAAACTTGAATGGAGGACAAGACAGATTTCATAAGCACTAGCCGACCCCCCATAGATAAATCGTAACTTTTCCAACCGAAAAGCCTACTTTTTACACAATCCACTATAGGATACCAAAGACAGAGCTTACGAGTATCACCACCAATAGGAAGGCCAAGATACATAAAAGGTATTCGACCATGTTTACAATTCAACACCCTTGCCGCCCCATGAAGCCACTAAGTGCTAATATTCACCCCCACAAACATACTCTTATGATAATTAATTTTAAGACCAGATAAAGCTTCAAATAACAAAAGGACAACTTTTAAACTCCTAACATTTGCCAACGTTTTTTCCCCACCAATAAGGTATCATCAGCAAATTAAAGATGAGCAATGGAGATTGTACCATGATGTCCTATACCAAAACCAGAATAGAGACCAACATTAACAATTGCATTCATTAAGACACTCAATCTCTCAGCCGCCAACAGAAAAAGAAATAGAGAGAGAGGATCGCCTTGTCTCGGTCTCATCTCGAACTTGACTTCGTCAGTTGGACTTCCATTAACAAGAACAGAGGATGAAGCTTTAGTAACGCATTCTAGAATCCATTTACGCCATAAAGTCGGGAACCTCGTATTAATCATAACTTGTTCCAAGTAACCCCAATCCACCCAGCAATAAGCTTCTCAAAATCAACTTTGAACAAAATTAATTCTTTATTGAGACTATGAGCATCGTGAACCAACTCATTGGCGATAAGAATCCCATATAAAATTTGCCTTCCTTTGATAAAAGTTGTTGTGATTTCGAAACAAACACACCACAAAGCATGTTAGCCATAACCTTTGACATAATTTTATATATACATTCAACCAAAGCAATAGGACGAAAATTTGATAGTCGTTGACGACTATCTATTTTCGGAATCAAAGCAATAAAAGTGTTGTTCAACCCCTTTGATATTTTGCCATTGCGATGAAACTCATTGAAAAAGCAGCAAAGATCCTCCTTCAAAATGTCCCTGAAATCCATTACAAAACCCATATTGATACCATCTGGTCCAACTTTTAAAGTTGTCACAGTCCCCACTACATTTTTTATTACTTCCAAAGAAAAAGGTATGATATGGTTCGCCCCTTCCAACACATTGAGAGATTTAAACAGCAGATTAGAGATACATGGTCAAGGTTCAGAAGAAGATTTGAAATGATTCTGAAAATGATGAAAATCAGCCTCTCTAACAGCAGTTACCCCTTCCACCTAAACGCCGTTATAAAAAATACAACTCATTAATTCTGAAAAATACTGCAGATTTCTGCCGCTACATACTATTGTTTAACTTGGATAAAGAAGAAAAATATGTCGATAAAGAATACAACTCCTCTAATTCTTCCGTAAAAAAATCTTGCTTCCCACTCTTCAAATCTAAAACTTGCATACAGTCTTTAACCAATTAAATTCGGCACACTAAATTATGTTCGTAACTTCGATGCCAAGACTTCAAACTTTCTTTAATTAATTTTAATTTCTCCATCAAAACATAAACTCTCCAACCTAGAATAATGAACAAAGACCACTCGCCCTTGACAAAATTCTTATAACCTGGAAAATCAACCCAACATTTCAACATCCTTAAAGGGCGAGAACCCCAATTTTCATTCTCAAGAGACAAAACTAGGGAACAATGACTAGAAACACCTTTGTGCAAGGATGACTGGATACAATTAGGCCAGTCAATACACCACCCTTTGGACAGTAAGAAACGGTCTAACCAGCTCATAGATACTCCACGATACCAAGTAAAACCACGACCACATAAAGGAAGATAGATGAGAGCATTTGCATCAATGGACTGGTTGAAATCGTCATAATCCTTAATTCTTTCACCTGTTCCCCTACCTCTTTGTTCACTTACAGACCTAATTGCATTTAATATCACCAGTAATACACCACGCAATATCACTATTGCTCGCCAACAAACCACTTAGAGCAACCCAAACTTGATGTCTACACCCTCTGTCACACGATGCATAAATATTTGCAATAGAGACCACCTTATTACTTTTTACAAAACATCCCTGAATAATAAGAATAGTTCAAAACTTAAAGGACACCAAACTTCTAATTCAGACACATCCCAAAAAGACAAGATACCTCCAGAAGCTCCAGAAAAACCCATCGGCTCAGAGCCCCATAAAGATCGAATAACACAATCATTAACCACCGCTAACTTAGTTTCTTGTAAACAAACCCCCGTTGGCCTCTTATGAAGGAAAATCGAGTCGTTTTCAGAATAAGCAGCGGATAAAAATTCGATTTTCTTTCCTTGGATCATTACGAATTAACACATGAATCAGTGATTCGATTGTTACCTCGAAGTGTGGAATCTGAAAGCTGGAAACTGGAATCTCGATCACAAACGGTGCTCCTCCAAAACTCGGTGCTAGCCAAAGAATCAGAAGTGTCAGAGAGCTAGGGTTTCTTCAAAACGTCCAACAACAAAACTTCACCACTAGGGTTCTATTTATAGAACTCCTAGTGTGCT